>Ga0209514_10001227_pt1 | contig 45970 bp, 47 predicted proteins | sample Subgrocontami58m_FD_187452 | JGI IMG/M metagenome (GOLD analysis project Ga0209514, IMG submission 187452) | Subsurface groundwater microbial communities from S. Glens Falls, New York, USA - GMW37 contaminated, 5.8 m (SPAdes) (version 3) | ecosystem: Environmental > Aquatic > Deep subsurface >... | reverse complement strand
CGTTGCCCAACTGGAGGTTCATCTGCGTGAGCGCCTTTTGCATATGCTGAATATGCTGACCCTGGTATTGCAACAGCATGTCACGGGTGCGGACCATCGCACGGATGGCGCAGATGTCGTCGGCCGGACGGAACGCGCCAGACAGCAGACCGTAGCTCATCAACTGCTGCAGCCACTGGCAATCCATGACATCGGACTTGCGGCCGGAGACGTTCTTGACGTGCCGGGCATTGACCAGATACACCGTAATACCGCGACGCTCCAGCAGTTCATACAGCGGAATCCAGTACACCCCGGTCGACTCCATGGCCACCATGTCGATCCCACAGGTGCCCAGCCAGTCGGCCAGAGTATGAAGGTCGTCCGGAACGCTTGTGAATTCCCGTACAGGCTCATCATCTCGATCCGGCGGCACGGCCACAAAGTGGCTCGCGCTGCCAATGTCGATGCCAGCGGCGTTGGGGTGGGTCAGCGTGATTGCAGCAACAGACGTGCATTTTGCCATAGCATCCTCCATAATCGTGGGTGGAAGGTGCGTCCGTTGGGGAGCATCTCTTGGGCACTCTCTCAAACGGGATGCCGAAAGCTTGCGCCGTCGGCTCACCAATGTCGCCTACGCTACCCCGTGACCACGCTAACATACGGGCGCAACCGCGCTCCATTGCTACACCGGTCTTCCGGACGCATCTTCCATCTTAACAGATGACGGTAACAGATGGACGCTTGTCCGCCATGTTTCTTGACCGCGCCCAGCCGGTTCGGGCCGGTATACTACGCTAATATCCCGAATAATGCTCTGATCAACCGCGTGCTTCGAGAATTCGTACTGCCGCCGTAGAATCTTTGTCCGAATCTCATCGAAAGCAGGCATGCCACACGCTACCACCGCGGTCAAGCATCTGTCAATCTATCCATGTCTACGACCACGCTCAGGCGCGAGCGTTCCACCTCGCTCTGACGCACAACGGTAGTTCAGTAGGCTGGGATGAGTGACGCGAATCCCAGCAATTCACTCCTTATTGATAGGCCGCAGCTTCCGACGAGATCGCGAAACGATATGATTCACCGGCCATTCTCATGCGTGAATATAGTCGTATAACCGCCATGTCGCTGGGTTTCGCTCCTCAACCCAGCCTACCGAACTGCGGACGACTTGCCCGTTGGCGACTCGACCGCTCGTGCATACCACGTGCACCACCATGCGCATAAACACAACCTCAATTAAAACAGTCGCGCCCGCCAGCAGCAAGCGCCGTGTTAGGCAGCGCACTGACGGTACCGGACAAGGAGAGTACCGACAAGAGATACTAGCCGTGTTAGGTGTTCGCGAATCGGGAAGGTTGTGGTTCCCTCGTGGAGGAGGTCGCTCCGTGCGTTGTAGCAGTCACGGAAGAAGTTGGCCTCGTCAACTCCCACCAGCGTGCCGACCAGACGACGACATGCCGATCCAATGGACTCGGAGCGAAGTTCATTGAGGGCTGACTGCAAGGGGCTCTTATGCTCCGGGGATAACAATTGCGCCGCGAGTTGCTCCCGCCACCCGTCGACGAGTGCGAGGGGATCGGGCGGTCTGATTTCTCTCGACGACAGGGTCTCGACAGCTGACACTAGGGTGATGAAGCGAGCTCGGGACGAGGATTCGAAGTGGGCGGTATTGTAAAGTTCTAAGGCAAGGATGTGTTTATCGTCGAGCGGATCGTTGCGGACGTGAGTGGCGAGAGTCTGAGTGAATTTGAATTGCTCGATCGGCTTCCCGACGATAAAGCTTGCTTCCATCTTAACAAACCGGGTCCCCAGAGGATCGTCATAAACTACGAGTCCGAGGTGGTCGTTCAATAGTTGCCCACCGTAGTTTGCCTGCGCAGCAAGCCATTGACGGCCATACTCGGTCAGGTGCGAGCGCGGGGCCTCGCGACCGAGATCGACGCCGAGACCAAGTTCGGCGCCTACGAGAAGAAGGGCGACTTGAACCTTCACTCCGGCCGCCTGCGCTTGTTCTAGAGAGGGCAGCCCCTTACTGCGGACGATAAGCTCTCCCGAAGAGGTAATTGTCTTTTCTGGACCCAGGCCGATCAGTTCGACATCACCAACACCGTGGGGGAGACTGAGATCGAGGCGCTCGGCAGGCGAGTTGATCCTGCAGCCAGAAGGAAGCAAGAACCGTACACGAAACTTGTATGGAGGCATATTAAGTTGCGTTGGTACTACCTAACTGTTAATTAAGCTGATCAGCCTATGATGACCAACCGTTTATTAAGCCACAGCAAATGATGCAATGTTCTCAAGTAGTTAGCAACACATCCTTATGAGTGCAGACAACAGCAAACGCTGCACCCATGTCAGCCTATCCACCCTTCCGATCGTGAACCGCCAGAACCAAATCCTAGCGAATCCGCTGGGTTGTGGACACCTGTACCCCATCAGTTCAACCCATGAATGGAGTTTGGCAGCGCAATCCGTTCATTTATTCGTCATTGCGAGCGACCAACGGGAGCGCGGCAATCTCATCGCCCAAATCCCCCCGCACCCCCCTTTATGAAAGGGGGGACTGAGAGGATTTAATTCACTCCGCTCTCTCGCAATAACCCATGCGCTCGCGGTACGCCTACGGGTGTATGAACGTCTGCGCCCCCTCACCTCAATCCTCTCCCCCAAGTATGGGGGCGAGGAGTTTTTTACTGTCTCGCGACCCCCCATCCCCACCTTCCCCCGCAAGGGGGGAAGGGAAGTGTTAACACGAAAGGCAGCCACTGGTGAGGCTCCGGCGCTTGCGCTGTCTCTTAAAACTCCAAGTCTCTCAAGGCCACTACGATGCTATGCCCCCTCAGTTTTTTCACCATGACCTCATCTGCCGTAATGAGCGGGTATCCCAGTTGCTCAGCAAGAGCCACATAGAGCGCATCATAGATGGTGATCTTGTAGGCCCAGGCAATGGCGTTCGCTTTACGCAGTAGTTGAAAATCAGTCGGCGTCACATGGAGGTGCAATCTCTCGAGCGCGTGGAGTGCTTCAGCGCTGTCCTCTTCTTTTGCCTTTGGGCCGTACCGGATAGCATTGAGAATTTCCAAAAACGTCAGCTCCGAAACATACAGGGTGGATCGGCCGGATATATGGAGTTCCCTGAGACCAAGAGCGAGGTCACGGCCTTCCTCCTCCATAAACCACTTGGTCAGGACTGAAGCATCAACAACGTAGCCGGCGTGGTAGGTAGGGATCACCGGTCACCCTTCAAATTCGTGTCGCGGAACTTTCGGATGATCGCCTGGGCGTCCCAGCGGCCGAGTTTTTTGGCTAATCGGTCCATCCTCTCGGAGGCCTCTTTCATCTCTTTCCGCTTTTCCTCTTCTTCCCGCTGCTTCCGCTTTGCCTGCAAGTATTCTTCCAGCGCAGTCTGAATGAGAGCGCTGCGATTGGTTCCCTCAGCTTTCGCTTCCTCGTTGATTTCGTCGAGCAATTCGTCTTTCAAGAACACGTTTACGCGCGCCATGACGTACCCCCTCTAACACCACTAAAGCACATCACTGATGTGTTGTCAAGTACGTTCCGATGCGACAATTCCTGACTGAAACAATGCTTAAGGAGTTCAAGAAGTTGAGCGGGGGCAACCAAAAGATGGCGATCGTGACGATGTCGCTACATCCGCTCCGGGGCCGAGACACCCAGCAGTCCCAGCGTGTTGGCCATGATCACACGAAGGGCGGCCACCAGCGCCAGGCGTGCATGCGTGAGGGCCAGAACAGTATCGGCCCACTTTCTTATTCCTCGCCCCATTTGGGGAAGAGGATGAAGGTGAGGGGGATTTCAAGATGAGAGCGGGGAGCTTGCGAATATCTAGTCGCTGACCGCCGTGTAGCTGGGTGTCGTTCCTCAACTCAGCCTACCGAGCTAACGGTTGAAATCAGCCGCGCGGGTTAGGCGTCGGCTGGAGTGAGGGGTTAGGCGGCCTGCTGAATCGGTTCGCCTTCGTATTCCGGGAACATGATGATGGCGGGATGCACTTTGAACGCCTTGGCGAGTTGCTCGGCCCGCCTCTTGCCGATATCGATGCGGTCGTTCTCGAGCATGCTGATGTTCTTCGCGTTGATGCCGGACCGCCTGGCCAATTCCTCCTGCGTCCAGCCCTTCAATTCGCGCAGCATCCTGATGGCCTCACCGGTGGTGACAGTGGCATGCTTCTTGGCAGGTGCGAAATCATCGATCTTCATCTTCATTCTCCATCTCTCAGTACTCATGCGGGGTGATTTCCAGTACGCGAACTGTCACAACTGCGTCCTCGACGGAGTAGATCACACGATATTGGATATTCAGCCTTGATGAGCGTTGTCCCTCGCGTTCACCCCTAAGCTTCTTATCGTTAAAGCCCTGGAATTCCTTCAACTTCTCTGGCCCGTGCCGAAATACGATGTCCTTCCAAATTTCGTACTTCTTCAGGACCCGGGGTGGCAACTTGCCACACATTTTGGCAATAGACCTGTGTTCCAGTATGGTCCACATTATCGAATGTAATACCGTATCATATCCAATAAGTCAATGCTTTGCCTCCTCTTTCTTTGACCGCCTAACCACTAAGTATACTGACCGGCATATCACGGTCCGAAACGTTTGACGACTTCGGCGATTCTCCTGTCCTTCAAGGAACTTGTCAAGTCCGCACGGCGCCGATTGTCGTCGGCAAAGGCCGACCAGCATAATCCCGTTATGGCTGGTCGGCATGATTCCGTCCGAAATGGGCCGCCAAATCCCCCCTCGCCCCCCTTTTTGAAAGGGGGGAACAGGGGGTTTCGGTCACTCCGCTCCCTCGCAATGACGCGGGTGGGGGGCTTTCGGACCGATTGGTATTGCGAGCGTAGCGTTGAGTGAGCGTGACGGTGTCGCTACATCCGTTCGGGGGCGGAGACGCCCAATAATCCAAGCGCGTTGGCCATGACCACGCGAAGGGCGGCCACAAGCGCCAGGCGCGCACGCGTGAGATTCGTATCGGCGGAGATAATTCGATGGCGGGTATAGTAGCCGTGAAACTGCGCGGCGAGATCGTGCAGATAGGTGGTGAGTCTGTGCGGCTCCAGCGCCTGCGCTGCCCCGATCACCAGTTCGGGATACAGCGCCAGTTGCTTGATTAACCCGATCTCTTCCGGCAGATCGAGCGGATCGAGGTCGTCCTCTGGGGCGGGGGCTGAAAACTGAGCCTTTGCCGCCTGACGGAGAATGCTGCACAGGCGTGTGTGCGCGTACTGCACGTAGTAGACGGGGTTTTCCTCGGACGCCGACTTGGCGAGTTCCAGGTCAAAGTCCAAATGGCTGTCGCACCGTCTGGTGAGAAAGATGAAGCGCGCCGCATCACGGCCCACCTCCTCAACCAGCTCGTCCATCATCACGAACTGCCCGGACCGCTTGGACATTCGGACCTGCTCGCTCCCTCGCATCAAACGGACGAGCTGCACGATCAGGATCCTGAGCGCCTCGGGAGGATGGCCGAGCGCCTGCATGGCAGCCCGCATCCGCGCAATGTAGCCGTGGTGGTCGGGTCCCCAGAGATCGATCACCTGTTCAAATCCGCGAGCGAACTTGTCCTGGTGATAGGCGATGTCCGGAAGAAAATAGGTGATCTCGCCGTCGCCCTTCACGAGGACCCGATCTTTATCATCGCCAAAAGCTGTCGAGCGAAACCACAGGGCGCCCTCATGCTCGTACAGGAAGCCGCGCTCGCGCAGCGCCTCCACCACCCGCTCCGGCTCACCGCGGTCCCGGAGGGTACGCTCACTGAACCACCCGTCAAAGGTGACCCCGTACGCCTCAAGCGAGGCCCGCTGCCAGCGGAGGATCCGCTCGACCGCAAAGCGACCCAGTCGATCGCGGCGCTCCGGCTCCGGCGCTGAGAGCGCCTCGGGCCCGTGCTGTTCCAGAAACTCGCGGGCCAGATCGATTAGATAGTCACCCGGATAGGCCTCCTCTGGCATGGGGCAGTCCTCACCCAGGCGCTGACGGCACCGCACCTCCATCGCCAATGCGAGGTTGCGGAATTGGTTCCCCGCATCGTTCACATAGTACTCGCGGTACGGTCGATGCCCGATGGCCTCTAAGAGCCGAGCGATGGCATCACCGATCGCCGCAGCCCTGGCATTGACCACGACGAGCGGGCCGGTCGGATTCGCGCTGACAAACTCCACGAGTACGCGGCGGCCGCCGCCGACATCAGCCCTACCGTACGTCGGTCCAGCTCGGAGGATCTCCTGAACGAGATGACGCCAGAACGGCCGGGCGATAAAGAAGTTCAGATAGCCGGCGCCCGCCACCTCGACGTGATCGACCAGATCAGAAGGGAACGCGGCTGAAGCAGCAATCTGCAGCGCGATGTCGCGAGGCTTCTGCCTCAGCGCCTTCGCCAGGCCGAAGGCCAGCGTGGTCGAGAGATCGCCGAAGGCCGGGTCGCCAGGATATTCCCACGTAAGCGGTGCGGGAGTATCCTGCGGGAGCCCGGCTTCTAAGCCAGCCTGTTTGATGGCGGTCAGAAGTGACTTCGTCAGGTTTGCTTTGAGTGCACTAATCATAGGACGAGTAATTCCTTAGAAAATCCCCCCCACCTTAATCCTCCCCCTCCAAGGGGGGAGGAGTCCACATGGGTGCCCCTTCCCCCCATGAGGGGGAAGGTGAGGATGGGGGGGGTGAAGTTGCCGTTTCAGACGCCGTGGTATGGCAGCGCCTCACGGCGTGTTCCTCTAAATCCTGTCGGCGTAGGTCTTCGCCCAGTCGAGTAATCGAGAGACCTGGCCCTGAGTCGGCGCCTCGGCGTAGAGGCGAAGCACGGGTTCTGTCCCTGACGGCCGGATGAGCAGCCAGCCTCCGTCTGCCCCGACCAGCTTTACGCCATCGAGAGTCTGTACCTCTTTCACCTGCCACCCGTCGATATGGGCCGGCGGGTCGCTAGCAACGCGTCGCCCGAGTTCCGCCCCATCTTCCGTTCGAGCCAGCCGCAGGTCCAGGCGCCGATAGCAATGAGGTCCCACCTTCGCCTCCAGATCCCTGAGCAACGCTCCGAGCGGTTTCTCTTCCGTTGCGAGACACTCCAGCAGCAGCAACGCACTGACAATCCCATCCCGCTCAGGGATGTGTCCGGCAACCCCAATCCCCCCACTCTCCTCTCCCCCGATCAGAAACGGCTCCCCTCGCATGACCTCGGCGATATGCTTGAACCCGATCGGGGTAACCGCAAGCCGCAGGCCATGGCTCGCGGCCAATCGGTCGATCATCGTGGTGGTGGAAAAGGTCTTAATCACCGTTCCAGAGAGTCCGCGCCTGGTGACCAGATGCTGCAGCAGTAATGCAAAGACCTGGTGTGGCGTGACATACGATCCGGTCTCATCGATGGCCCCCAGGCGATCGCCGTCGCCGTCAAAGGCCAGCCCAATCTTTCTCGACTCGTTCAGATCCCTGACCCGTTCGGCGAGCTCTCCGAGGCTCGCGCCCATCGGTTCAGGAGACACCCCCCCAAACCCGGGGTTGATCTCCGCGTGAATCTCCTCGGCCTTCAGACCGACCTGTCGAAGCAGCGCCGCTACAATGCCCTGCGTCGCCCCGTACATCGGATCGATGACGACGTGAAGGCCCGAGCGAGCGATACGCTCCATATCGACCAGGGTACGCAGCCGCTCCTGATACAATGGGAGGGGATCGAACAAATCGATCGCGCCCGCTGTCGTCCGGCCCGTCGAAGGAGAGACGCCCTCCGGCCGAACGCTGAGATCACTCGAGAGGCGACGGACCTCTGCCTCGATCTGGTCGGTCAAGGTCGTAGTCGCGCAGCCACCATCGGCTATACGGACTTTCAACCCGTTATAGGATGGAGGATTATGACTGGCGGTGACCATCAGTCCACCCTGCGCCTTGAGAGCTGGGATAGCGCACGCCAACATCGGGGTGGGAAAGTGAGAGGTCGTGAGGCGAACCTCTACGCCAAGAGCGGCAAGGGCGTCAGCCGCTGTCTGCGCAAATCGACGGGAGAGAAAGCGGGTATCGTGACCGACGGCGACGAGGACGCGATGGCCTTCAGGATGACTCGCTCGAAGGGTTGCAGCGACAGCACCGGCAACCAGTCGAACGCCCTCAAAGGTGAAATCCCTGGCGATGACCCCGCGCCATCCGTCCGTCCCGAAGCGGATCTGCATCGGCGCAGACATCAGCACCAGTAGTTAGGTGCAATGCTGTTCACTTTAGCCGTTCGTGGTGAGCCTGTCGAACCACAATTACCCTTCGACAAGCTCAGGGCGAACGCCGTGGGGCCTAAGTGAACAGCATTGCAGTTGGGTGACGGGAAGCGGATCGTGATCATTGCGTGAGGGGGTAGCCTTGCTTGAGCCATGCAATGGTTCCCCCTTCAAGGTTGTAGAGCTGGGTCTTACCAATGGCCGCCGCTACCTCGCAGGCCACTGCGCTCCGGATTCCTTCGGCGCACACGAAGATGATCCCATCCTGCTGGAGCAGCTCGCGCGGACGGTTCATCAGCGTTCCTAGAGGGATATGCACGGACTCGGCGATATGCCCCTGGCTCCACTCCGCCGCCTCCCGTACATCGACCACGACCATGCCCCCTTTATCGATCAGCCCCTTGGCCGTCTCCGGGTTGATACGCTCAAATGGATCCCGAAACTCCTCTTTCGATATCATACCGTCCCTTTCCAAGCTCAACGATGTATCGCCGCATCATCCGTAACAGGGGAAACCGCATGTCCTGGCAGTGAATCAGTAGTGTTATTATAGCGCATCGTCCGCCCTTGCTTCAAGGACGATGCGCGGCTTCACTCTTCCAGGAAGTTCTGAACGCCTCGATAGAGCAGGAGGCGGTTCTTCTCCAGTAGGGCGTAATGGGTTGAATCCCCAATGTCCAGGCGCCGCTTGGATGGCGCCGATGTGAGCTTCTGGAGGAGCTCTTCAGCGGCCTCGTTGCTTATTAACTCTTCGGCGCTCCCTCGAACGATCATGGTCGGCGCCTTGATCCTCGCTGGATCGAACAACGATCGGCCCGCGTGGATTTCGTGCCAATCGATGTACGGGCCGTTGGGAACCTGGATCGATTCCGGGCTGCGTTGTTTGGCTGTGGGGTCGGAGCTCAAGAGCGTGCTGATCCAAACATCAATGACCTCCCTGTCTCGCCAGTCATCCTGGAACTCCGGCTTGATCCACCCATCCCATTGCTCAAGGAGCGCCTTCCGAGATAAATAGCGATAGGCCCCCATTTCAAGATACGGTCGGTCCGGGTTGGTCGGATCACCGAACGTACTGACAAAGGTAGAATCCTTCCCGTAAATCGCCCCGTACATCACCAACTTATTCACCTTTTCCGGGTGCATCGTCGCATACAGGGCGGACCAGGAAGCGCCAATAGAGTGCCCAATGATGTTGACTCTATCCACCTTTCGCTTGGAACGGATATAATCGACGGCGACATCAATATCCCGCATCACCTGATCTGCCCGAACCAGGGGAAGGTTCTGATCCGGAGATTCCTTCATCTCCGGTGGCCTGGTCGAGCGTCCGAATCCCCTGATATCCACGGTAAAAGCGTCAAAGCCGCGTTCAGCCACATACTCCAACCAGGAATATCCTGGAAGCGCAAGGTCAAAGATGACTGAGCCAGGACCTGGAAGACCGTGAACGAACAGGACCACATTCTCTTTGGCAATCTTTGGCAGGTTCGAGAGTCGCTTCTCTCGAACGAATAGCTTGACCCCCTGATCCCTGCCCTGCACCAAAAATTCCTCTTTGACGATGGCGTTCTCCTGCTCCGCCGCACCTACGGCAGAAGCGCTTATCGCGACAATCGCGACCGCCGTCCGGCACATCCTGCCGATTCGCAACCAGTGATCCATCCTGCGCTCCTTTCTCCGCGAATTATGTCGAAGCATCAATTTCTCCTGTATTGAGTGAAGTCCCATTAGTATAAGACTAGGAGAGGCAGGAGTGTCAACTTCTTTTCATGGTGCAGATGGTGGAACACTATAACGCTGATACCAGTCATTGCCGTTTGCCTCCGGGACCTGATTTTCTTATAATACGGTTTATGAATCAGGTGGATGACCTTCGAACTGTTAGTCGCCAGGTGACCAAAAAGAGCGGCTCGAACTTCTACTACTCCTTTCTCTTCCTCCCAAAGCCAAAACGCGAGGCGATCTACGCCGTTTACGCCTTCTGCCGATTGAGCGACGATCTGGTGGACGAGTCAAAGGCTGGAGGTGATCCCGCGGCCGCGCTGACCCGGTGGCGAAAAGCGCTCGATACCTACTTTCAGGACGGCGTTGGCCCCCCTGTCATCATGGCTGTTGGCCAAGCCGCGCACCGGTTCACTATCCCGAAGGTCCACTTTGAGGAGCTGCTCAATGGCATGGAGATGGATCTCACGCGCACCAGATATGCGACGTTTGAGGACCTCTACCCGTACTGCTATCGCGTGGCGTCGATTGTGGGCCTCATCTGCATCGAAATCTTTGGCTACACCAATCCGCAGACAAAGACGTACGCCGAACAACTGGGCATCGCCTTTCAACTGACCAACATTATTCGGGATGTGGGGGTTGATGCACAACGAGGACGGATCTACCTTCCGCAGGATGAGTTGAAGCGGTTTGGATATTCTGAAGAAGAGCTGCTGGCCGGGCGATACAACCGCGCCTTCATGGAGTTGATGCGGTTTCAGTGTGAACGAGCCCGAGGTTTTTTTCAAGCAGCCTCAGCCGCGTTGCCGGTAGAGGATGAGCGGTCGCTGCTGGCCGCAGAGATCATGCGGGCCATCTACTACCGCCTGTTGCTCAGGATCGAAGCGCAGCAGTATGATGTCTTCCACGGGAATATCACCCTTGGTAAACCCCGGAAACTTTTGTTGGCCGCCGGCCTGTGGCTCCGAGCAATACTACGCTTTTAGTGTAATGTCCCCTGAGTCTCTTTTCTTTGATTGTCATTCCGGGCTTGACACGCCTGCCCCGTACTGGATACGGGGGAATCCAGTCGGGTCCTTCCGGATACCGGCTTCCGCCGGTATGACGAACTCGCGGCAAGCCGCGGGGAACGAACCCCCCACTGGATTCAAGATCTTTCTGGAGTTTTGTGTGATCACGCATGACTTACCCCTAACAGCCTTCAGCCTTGTAGTTACGCTGAAACATCTACACGGCAGAGATGGGGCCACGTCCTGATTAGCCACCCATACCGTGGTGGTCGATCCCAATGTGGGCTTTGATGAAGTTGACGATGCGCACCTCATCAAACTCATCAAACTTGTCGATCCTGCCCCATGCCGTCAGCGCAATCTTCCGATCCAGTCCGGTGTATGGCGCGAGGATAACGCGATCGTACCGCTCGGCGATCATGGTGAGCTGCTTGACCAGGTCAGGGCAATCCTGACAGGAGTAGTTAATCGCCACACCGCCATCTTCGAGATTGTGCACCTGCATCTCCTTCGGGACCGGTTCGCTGTGCACGCCCCATTGTGCCAACCCAGGAGCATGAGGTCCAGAGGTGGGTGGATCGCTATTGTACGGCGGATGAGGGGTACCGAGGGGAACGTGGGGGCTCGGCAGGATCGCAACAGAGGTCCAGTCCACCTTCTCCGTCATCTTGCTGTAGCCCCAATAGGCGACAACCAGCAGGACGACCGCAATGGCGGCATAGAGCCCGATCTGCCCCATAAGCCTCTGACGACGCCTCGCTCGTTCCGTCTCAGCCCGTTCCTGCTTTGCCTTTTGGTTCGCCTCTTTCTTGACTTGCGATTTCGCGATCTGCGGCTTTGCCATCGATCCCCCTTCGTTTTCTCGCTATGAGACCGGCCTTGAAGGCCATGCTATTTACTTCCCCCGCTTTTCCGGCGGGTGCCGGTACCCTTCCGCTCAGCCGGCTGCGGTATTTCTGGAGTGGCGACCAGCGTAAGCACCTCGCTCGCCGCCTCCTCGATCGATTTGCTGGTCATGTCGATGACCGGCCAGCCCGCCTTACGGAAGAGTGACCGGCTGTATGAAAGCTCAACGCGCACATCCTCCAACTTCGCGTAGGCTTCAGCCACAGGTGCAAGTTTGCGCTCGAGTCTGGCCCGTCGCAGCTCCACCAGCCGTTCTACTCCCACAATGAGCCCGACGATTCTGCCCTGATCGATCGTCATCAACCGGCCTGGCAGTGGAAGATGTAAGATCACCGGGACGTTCGCAACTCGCCACCCCTTTCCAGCCAGATAGAGGCTCAACGGCGTCTTGGAGGTTCGTGAGACGCCGACGAAGACGATCTCGGCGCGGTCGAGGCCAAGCGGGTCCTGGCCGTCGTCGTGCTTGAACGTATATTCGATGGCCTCGATTCGGTGGAGGTGCTCCTGCCCCAGTTGTCGGAACAGACCGGGCTGCATGAGCGGCGGAATGCGCAACTGGTCGCTCATGCGAAGCAGCAGCGGCCCGATCAGGTCGATGATCTCTACCCCCCGCTCCCGCCCCTCCCGTAACACGGCCTGGCGAAGCTCCTCTGATACCAGGGTATGCACAATGATCCCTTTGCTCGCTTGGGCCGTCTCAATCGCACGTCGAACCTCACCCACCGTCCGGATATTGGGAAGACGCAGGATCTCCACCTCCGCCTGCTGAAACTGGGCCAGCGCGGCTCGGACGACCATCTCAGCGGTGGCGCCAGTGGCGTCGGAGACGGCAAAGATCTGATAACGGGCTCCGGCTGATGACCGGTTCATAGCGGTTATCCTTTCATCCCATTACAGCTCAAGAAGGACCGCCACCTCGTCGCAGTGATACAACTTGCTGCAATTGAGACAATCTTTCCACACCTTCTCTGGCAGTGTCAACTTGTCAACCACGTGAAATCCCAGGCGCTCAAAGAAGGCCGGCTTGTAGGTCAGGGCAAAGACTCGCCTCATCGGGAGGTCTTTCGCTATAGCGATGCAGGCCTCGGTCACTGCCCGTCCGATCCCCTTCCCCTGATACTCCGGCCAGACGGCCAGCGATCGAACCTCAGCCAGGTCTAGCCCATAAACGAAGAGAGAACACACCCCGGCAATCTGCCCGCCTTGCTCAAAGACCTGAAAGTCGTCGATCCGATCATAGAGCTCCTGCGACGCCAGCGGCAACAGTTCGCCCTTGCCCGCGTAGGTATTCACCAGGCGCACAATTGCCGGAATATCGGTCGTCTTCGCCTTCCTGACCATGCGCTGCTTCACCTGTCTGCGTGCGACGCACAGGCAGGGGCGCGGGCCGCCGCCATCGCCCCCTTACCGTATGATCTATCGATGCTGAGCGCAGAGATCTTGAGCGCACCCACACCATGCCGGTCCTTGCTGCAGAACGTCCCCAGCCTCCGCCCCTATTTCCCGCGTGCCACATTCTCCCGTCCCCCGCATTGATAAAGGGGGGTGAGGGGGGATTTCGCTGAGAGTCCAACTTCCATACCCATGGGCCTGTCGCATACATATGGGCGATCGCACACATAGCCTACATCTGGAAGGGTATTATTTGCCCGCTGGCGGAAACTGTCAAGGGAACTCTTGGGCGGTAGATCCAACAGCTTCACTCACAAGGCCCTCTCCCCTCCAGCCTTTTTTCCAGCCTTCTCGTGGAAGCGCGTAAGATCAACGATGACCCGCTCATGCTGACACTCGGCAATCTTCTCCACCTCGTCGAACGCCTCGATCCAGAAAACCAGACGTCGTCCATCAATCTGCGTCAGTGTCGCCACCACCTTCACCATAAGCCCGATCGGGGTCGGCGCCAGGTGCGTCATCTTCATGACACTGCCGACTGTGCCCTGTCCCTCCGGCAGATATGGCTGCACACCGGCTGTCGCCACCTCCTCCATCCACTCGACCACAACCGGCGTGGTGAGGACATGGACGAACGGGTTGCCATGCCGATCGGCCGCCTCGACCCCGGTTACCCTCCAGGCCCCCTCACACGTCATCCCTTCATGCAGGCTCATCGGCTCCTCCCCTCCCGGGCGCATTGTACCGGTTGTCTCTGGACGCGTAACTACTCAGGTGTTTAGGCTGTAGGCTGAAGACTATTAGTCATTGCGCATGGACCGAATCAAGGCGCACAGAATCTTTTCGGTCTTCATCACTATTCGCGGCGCAGTCGGAACCGCCTGGCTCATCTGTGCGCGTTCCTACAGTCTAAAAGACTACAGCCTATCTACCTCAGGAGTTACTTGGGCGCAATAATACTTGACAGGCTCATGGAGAGTGACTAGATTGAGCCGGTTTTGCTGAACTCCATGCCCTGTGCGCTCCATGCTATCATACGAACAGACCTGTGAGCGTGAAGGTTTTCATTGCGCCCGCGTAACTACAAGGTGTTTAGGCTGTAGGCTGAAGGCTGTTAGTCGTTGCGCACGGACCGAATCAAGGCGCCCAGCACCTTTTCGGTCTCCATCATTGTCGCGTTGCATTCGGAACCGCCTGGCTCATCTGTGCGTGTTCCTACAGTCTAACAGCCTACAGTCTATCTAGCTCAGGAGTTACGCGCCAGCCAACTTGACGAAATACGCTGACCGGGATAGCATTACTACGGGCGCGTTGGCGCCCAGGTGACCAACCGGCCTCGCTGATCCTACATACTTGCCCGTGAGGCATGTGCCTACAATCGAAGAAGAGAGCGGAACGACCGTCTTGCGGCGAACCGCCGAACGCCAGCCGCCTCGCTCGTGGCGAAGCTGGCTGATCGGGCGTCCACTCCGGACCGCCGATGCCCCAGATCAGGCCATCGGCAAGACGGTTGGCTTGGCCGTCTTCGCCTCTGACGCGCTGTCATCGACCGCGTACGCCACCGACGAGATTCTGTTCGTCCTGGCCGCTGCCGGGGCCGCAGCATTCGTCTACGCCCTTCCGATCTCGCTGGCCATCGTGGCACTGCTGGCCATTGTCACGCTCTCGTATTTGCAGACGATCCATGCCTATCCGGGGGGCGGCGGAGCCTATATTGTGGCTCGTGACAACCTGGGAAAATTCCCATCCCAGATAGCCGGCGCGTCGCTGCTCACCGACTATATCCTGACCGTGGCCGTGTCAGTTGCTTCTGGAGTGGCCCAACTGACCTCAGCGTATCCGTCCATTTTTCCCTACCGAGTGCCGTTAGCCATCGGGATGGTGATGGTCATGATGGTCGTCAACCTGCGCGGCGTGAAAGAATCCGGTGCGATTCTCGCCATTCCCAGCTATTTCTTCCTGGGTATGATGCTTCTGACCGTAGGCAGCGGCCTCAGTCAGTACCTGATGGGGAGCCTCCATACCGTGGTGAACCCGCCAGCGGGAAGAGAGCATGTCGCGCAATCGATCTCACTCTTCCTGATTCTCCATGCTTTTTCTAATGGCACGACAGCCCTCACAGGGGTGGAGGCCATCTCGAACGGGGTCCCTGCGTTTAAGGAGCCACGCAGCCGCAATGCAGGCATCACGCTGATCTGGATGTCTGCCATTCTGGGTACCCTGTTCCTAGGCGTGACCTTCCTGGCCGGCAAAATGGGCGCGACGCCTTCGGAGACGGAAACGGTACTCTCGCAACTGGCGCGCACGGCCTATGAGGGTCGAGGTCTGCTGTACCTGGCTGCCATCGCCGCTACAACCCTTATCCTCATCATGGCGGCCAATACGGCCTATGCCGGCTTTCCGCGGTTGAGCGCCCTGCTGGCGGCGGATGGATTTTTACCTCGGCCGCTCACGTACCGGGGAAGCCGGCTCGTCTACTCGCGCGGCATTGTGGCGCTGGCCCTCATCGCCTCACTCCTGATCTGGCTGTTTCAGGCCAGCGTCAATGCGCTGATCCCGCTCTATGCTATTGGCGTCTTCCTCTCCTTCACACTTGCCCAGGCCGGCATGGCGCACCGCTGGTGGAAGGCCGGACATCTCTCGCCCGGGCAGGAAGCTCAAGAGCATGGCTCAATTGTCCGTCACGACCCGCGCTGGGCCGTAAAGATGGCGATCAACGGCTTTGGCGCGCTCTGTACGGCTGGGGTCATGCTGGCCTTTACCGTCACAAAGTTTCGCGATGGGGCGTGGATCGTGATCCTGCTGGTGCCAATTCTCGTGGCGATCTTCTCTGTCATCCATTCCCATTACCGGGACTTGGCCGCCCACCTTTCATTGGAACAGTATGGTGGGCCGCCTCGAATCTCGCGTCAGCGTGTGATCCTGGCGATTAGTGGCGTCCATCGCGGGACACTGGCGGCGCTCCGCTATGCCCGAACACTGTCCGATGACATCACGGCCGTCCATATCTGTACCGAGCCCGTCGAGGCCGAGACGCTGAATCGGAAATGGGAATCGTGGGGCGATGGAATCCGCCTGGTCGTGCTTGATTCCCCCTACCGGTTATTCCTGGAACCCTTATTGGGGTATATCGAGGAGATTGCCGCGCGACGCCAGCCGAACGAGATCATCACCATCATCGTGCCGCAGTTTGTCCCCCGCCACTGGTGGCACAACCTCCTACACAACCAGACCGCAATGCTGCTGCGACTGATGCTGTTGTTCAAGCCCGGGATCGTGATTATTGACGTCCCCTATCAGATCGACTAAAAATAAGCGTTCAGCAATCAGCCGTCAGCTCTCAGCAACAACAAGGAAAGACCGAAAATGGCCGACCATTTCCAAACCAAAGGCTTGGACCTCTGCGGTTATTTTGCCTCATCTTGCTGATGGCCGAGCGCTGACCGCTGACCGCTGAATGCTATTTTCTGAGGAGCAGAACACGCTATGCATATCATTATCGTGGGGTGTGGGCGGGTAGGCACAGAGCTGGCCTATCGGCTATTTCAGAAGGGACATCAGGTGGCGGTGATCGATCAGGTGGCGGCCTCCTTGAGTAACCTGCCGGCGGACTTCCGTGGACATACGGTGCAAGGTGAAGCGCTGGCCACGGATGTGCTGCGCCGAGCGGGCATTGAGCAAGCCGATGGTCTCGCCGCCGTCACCAACTCCGACTCGCTTAACGCGGTGGTCGCACACGTGGCGCGGACTGTCTATCACGTGCCCCAGGTCGTCGTCCGCAACTATCATCCACGCTGGCGAACCTTGCACGAGGCCTTTGGCCTCCAAGTGGTCAGCTCGACCAGTTGGGGCGCACAACGGATCGAAGAACTACTGTACCCCACGGTCGCTCGGAGCGTGTTGTCGGCCGGTAATGGCGAAGTTGAGATCTACGAACTGATCGTGCCTGAAGCATGGCACGGTCGGTCCCTCCAGGATCTCCTTCCCACAGGCGAGTGTCTGGCCGTGGCGTTGTCCCGCGTAGGCAAAGCCATTCTCCCCTCTTCCGAGGACCGTCTCGAGGCGGGCGATATCGTGCACCTGAGCGCCACCATGGCAGGAATCGACACGTTGCGTGCGCGGCTGCAGACGCCGCAAGGGAGCTAACATGTTTGTGCTGATCGCCGGCGGAGGCCGAACTGCTTCACACCTGGCCACCCTCCTGCTGGCTCGCCATCACGAGGTCCGACTCATTGAGCACCGACGGGACGTCCTCGCACGCCTTCACCACGAGTTGCCCACCGAGGTGATCTACGAAGGCAACCCCATCGATCCACAAGTATTGGAACATGCCGATATCCATCGGGCGAAGGTGTTGGCTGCGTGTACCTCTTCCGATGAAGATAATCTCTCGCTCTGCTTCTTTGCCCGCACCCGCTATCAGGTGCCCCGTACTATCGGCTGGATCAACAATCCCCGTGCCGCTTGGCTCTTCGACGAGAAGTTCCACGTAGACGTGGCCCTCAACCAGGCGCAGATCTTTAGCAGTCTGATCGAAGAAGAGATGTCGCTCGGCGATATGGTGACACTGCTCAAATTGCGGAGGGGCCGCTATTCCCTGGTAGAGGAGAAGATCCCCACGGGAGCCGCCGCTCTGGGCGTCGCCATCAAGGACCTTCGCTTACCGCCGGATTCGGTGATTGCCACCATCATCCGGCACGGGCAGATCCTCATTCCGCGCGGGGAAACCCGATTTGAGGTTGGGGATGAGGTGCTCGCGATTGCTGATAGTAAAGGCGCCCAAGAGCTGGCCGGCCTATTCGGCCGACCGGATGCGCAACAGAAAGCCTAACTACTTAGGCGTTTAGGCTGAAGGTTATACATTAGCTGCAAGATACGAAATAAAGATCCGAAGTCTTGCGTGATCACCGCTGACCCCTAACAGCCTTCAGTCTTCAGCCTATCTACCTGTGTAGTTACCAGAAGACATCTTAACAGCCCAGTCGATCGAGGAAGGCTTCAATGCCTCGGTTCACCTCGTCCGGCTGCTCCAACATGACCATATGGCCAGCAGCGGGAACGAACTGAAGCTGTGATCCATTAATCTGGCTATGCAGATACTCGGCGTATTTGAGCGGCGTCACCAGGTCGTCGATCCCGCAGATCACCAGCGCCGGAAGGGTGATCGCCTTCACTTGCTCCATGAGATCAAAGGCATCGCACGCCCGAAGGTCTCCCTCGATCACTGGGACCGAGGTGCGCAGCATCGCGTCGGCGTCCTGCTTCAGCACCTCCGCCGGGGTGCCTGGCGCGTGCACCAATGTGGCAATCAGATCGACCGCTCGCTTTGCGTCGTCTCGAAGTCCCGTGAAAATCTGCGGCTGCACGCGCAGCCTGACTCCGGTCCCTACCAGCACAATCGCTGCCAGCAGCTCGGGGTAATCCAGCGCAATACTCTGGGCAATCGCCCCACCCATCGAGTGTCCCACCATGACGATTCGGTCAAGGCCCAAGGCCGTTATAAACCCCCTGGCGACGTCGCAGTAGGCCTTGATCCGATCGGCGCCACTCCCGTTCGAATCGCCATGCCCCGGGAGGTCTACGGCGATGGCCCTCCGCCGTCGCCCCAAGGCCCCGAGCTGATGGAGCCACACCTGATGGCTCCCACCCGCCCCGTGGATGAAGACGATCGGTGACAGATGGCTCGCCAGACCTGGACCGTGTTCAACGAAGTGGATTCGAGTGCGCCCGACCTGCACGTACGGCACGTCCCGCCTCTATGCCTCTTCAGATTTCAACGCCCTGCCCAGAAGGCTCACCACCGCCTCCCGGGGCGATCGATGCTCGAAGAATACGGCGTAGCTTTCCTGGCAGATCGGCATGTCGACGGAAAAGCGCTTGGCAAGCTCGACCGCAACCTTCGAGGCATTGACCCCTTCCTTCACCGTCGGGCTGCGCTGTAGCAGCTCGGAGAGCGCCGCACCCTTGCCCAGCGCCAGCCCAAGTTGCCGGTTTCGCGAGAGATCCCCAGTGCATGTCAGCACGAGGTCCCCAAGCCCCGCCAGTCCGGCGAATGTCTCGGCGCGCGCGCCCATCGCGACGCCCAGTCTGGTCATTTCGCGTAACCCCCTTGTAATGAGAGCGGCCACCGCATTATGCCCCAATCCAAGACCGTCCACGATCCCGGCGGCAATGGCAATCACGTTCTTGATCGCCCCCCCCAACTCCACGCCCAACGGATCGCTTCCGGCATACACGCGAAAGGTTGGGGTGCTCAGCAAATCCTGAACCCGTAAGGCCGCTGTCGCCTCCTCTGACGCCGCGACCGCCGCCGTTGGCAGTCCTCCGCTCACCTCCTTCGCGAAGGTCGGGCCTGAGAGCACGGCCAGCGCTCTCAAGTGGGGAGCGACATCACGCATTACCTGAGATATAGTCATACAACTATTTGGTTCTAAACCCTTTGTTGCGCTAACCAAAACTGTAGATGGCTCAACGAACGGAAGCAGGTTTGCAAACACCGAACGGAACACATGAGAAGGGGTGACCAGCAGAAGGGCCGAGCAACCTCGGGCGACCTCAGCGAGGGAGGCGGTGATCTCAAGCGCCTCTGGCAGTTTCACCCCCGGCAGATAGAGACTGTTCTCGCGCTCCCTTGCCATTGTCACGGCGAGATCACGCTCCCACACCCACAGGATGACCGAGTGTCCTTTCTCGGCTAACAGCTTGGCAAGCGTGGTCCCCCAGGCTCCGGCTCCGACGACGCCGATTCGCTCCATCATCCTACTCTTGCCGGTACTGAGGCCGCTTGGAAGCGACACGCAGCCAGGCCAGTCCGATAAGTGAGAGGATGATCAAGACGAGGCTCATCACCTGCGCCGCGCGTAAGGGCCCCAACATCAGACTGTCGATGCGGAGCCCCTCAACGAAGAATCGGCCGATAGAGTACAGTCCAACGTAACAGAGCAGCAGCGCGCCCGGGGTCCGCTGCAGCCGCCGGCGAAGCAAGAGGTACAGAATCGCGAAGACCAGGAGGTTCCACAACGATTCGTACAGAAACGTCGGATGAAAATACTCGAAGGCGGCCAGATCGGGCGGCCGGTGGTAAGGCTCAATATAGAGCTTCCACGGCAGGTCGGTCGGGATCCCAAAGGCCTCCTGATTGAAAAAGTTTCCCCACCGACCGATCGCCTGCCCGAGCGGAAGCGAAGGGGCCATGATGTCCATGTAGGTCAGCACGGGCAGCTTCTTCCAGACGGTATAGATAGCCGTAGCCAGTGCTCCGGCCAGGAGGCCACCGTGAATCGCCAGACCCCCCTCCCACACCGCCAGGATTTTCAGCGGCCTTAGACCGTAATAGCCCCAATTGAACAGAACGTAGTAGAGCCGCGCGCCTAACAAGCCCCACATCACGCCGAATACGATGACGTTGAGGAGCTGCTCAGGATCCTCCCCACGTCGGATCGCCTCGCGGTGCGCCAGTGAGGTCCCCAGCAGAACAGCGGTGGCAAAGAGAAGGCCATACCACCGAATGGAAAGCGGGCCGATCTGCATGACGAATGGACCAGGCGATACGAACATACGGACCTCAGTCGGGGTTAGCGTCAGATTTCTCAGCGGGTTACGTTCCGGCCCACTCTAGCCAAAAACCAAGTGAAGTCAAGGCAAATCTGGTAACCAAAGAATAGCTCGGACGCTGTCGGCAATCGCCCGAACGCCTTGGTTAGCTGGCGCGTCCCGCCGAAGATACAGGCTTTGGAAGCAGCCAAAACAGGAGCAGGCTTCCTATCACTGCGCTCAATGCCGACCCGGACAGAATCCCCACCTTCGCGGCGTTGAGCAACCCACCCTCCAACGCCAGGCCTGCAATGAATAGCGCCATGGTGAAGCCAATACCTGCCAGTATGCCGCCCGCTGTAAGTATGCTCCAGTTCACACCCGCTGGCAGCCTGGCAATGCCCAAGCGCACCGCCAGCCAACTGAAACTTACAATGCCTACAGGCTTGCCGACTCCTAAGCCCACCATGACTGCCACCGCAACGGGTTCACGAAAGTCCGTGAGGTTGATCGATACCCCGGCATTTGCCAACGCAAAGAGGGGCATGATCACAAAGCTCACCCATGGGTGCAGCGCGGTCTCAAGCCGTTCAAGGGGGGACAAAATCTCTCGTGCCGCCACCCGGATATCGCGCAACGCCGCGTGGTTCTTCCCCTCATTACTCCAGCGTTCCCCTTCAACATACGCAGTAAACTGCTGGACGATCGCGTGCAGGCGGCCCGCACTGACCCACACATGGGCCGGTGTGAGCAGCCCCAAGATCACGCCGGCGATCGTGGCATGGACCCCGGATGCATGGAACGCCAACCAGATCACCACCCCAATGATGCAATAGATCGGGACACTGCGCACCCCAAGGCGGGCCAGCCCTCTCACGACACCAAGGCCCAGCAAGCCCAAGAAAAGCGCAGCGAGGCTGATGTGGCTTGTATAGCCGATAGCGATGACCAGGATGGCGCCGATGTCGTCAGCGATCGCCAGCGAGAGGAGGACAATACGCAAACCCGCCGGGACCCGTGTCCCCAAGACCGCCAGACAGCCAACGACAAAAGCGATGTCGGTCGCCATGGGAATACCCCAGCCGCGCTCGCCAGGCTGACCGAGTTGGCCCGCGAGATAGAGACCAGCCGGTACGACCATGCCGCCCGCCGCTGCAATGATGGGGAGCGCGGCCGTTCGCAGGTCTCTGAGTTCCCCAAGCACTAATTCGCGTTTGACCTCTAAGCCAACCACGAAAAAGAAAATCGCCATGAGACCATCGTTGATCCAATGCCTTAAGGAGTGGTTCATCTCAAATGTACCAAGCGTGAAACCGAATGGGGTCTGCCACAGGCTCAGAAAGGCATTTGCAAAAGGCGAGTTGGCGAGAGCGAGCGCGATACATGTCACGAAAAGCAGAAGAACTCCACTGGCTGCTTCGATATGCAAAAAACGCGCGAGCGGCCCAATGATGCGATCGACCGGTTTCGCGGGCAGGCGAGCAAGGTCGTTGGAATGTCGAGGTTGTTGCAAGATACTGCCTACTCTTGCTGAATCGAACCCAGGTAGTCGGTAAGGGCTCGTGAGTGCAGAAGTGAGGCGTAGGCCGGGTAGCCTTCAGGTCGATGCTCGATCTCAAACACCGCCCCCCAGACCGGCATCTCCCTAGTGCCATGCTCAGCCACTGCGCGCCTGCCGTCGATGATTTGCATCACGTAGGCCTCATCAAACCGCCCGCCGTGGCGCTTCGCGATCAGCCGAAGGTCGGATGGGGGTCGTCGGAAGGCTTCCGCCACCGGACCGTTTCCGTCTCCGGACCCGCCGTGACACGAGGCGCAATGCCGAAGATAGAGGGCCTGTCCGGTAGGCGGCTCCGGAGTGCTACGGCACGAGACGAGCATCGGACTGACAGCGAACGCGAGGACAGCGGTTCCCTTAGCGATTCTCGTTAGTCTACCGATCATCCCAAGCCTTCCTTTGCGCCATTCAATGTTTGAGATAACCAGCGTACAAAAGCAGAGCGAAGCGTCGCCATTGCACGTCCGTCAGGACACTCGGAAATCGTCCACGATTCTCTCAAACGAACCCCCTACTCGACATCGAGATAGGAATTCTCACTCCCCCAGACATTGGGAACTTTTGGCGCAAAGGGGTCGTTCCACCACACCCGACCATCTACGAAGAACTTGTACTCGTATCGGCCAGGCTCTAACGGAAGTGCGACGGTCCAAATATCCAGGAGGCTGTCATAGATCATCGCGTGGGCCGACACATCCCAGTTGTTGAAGTCCCCTGCCAGGATCACCGACTGGGCTCCAGGGCAGCGAAAGCTGAAGCTTACGACCTTTCCCATAGTCAATCCTCACAGCCCTACTTCTAATATAGGTCGTCTGACGTTTCTATACAGATTTCATCGGTCATGAGCCGGCCGACCATGGCGGCGATGAAATATGTCACTTATTTAGTTGCAGATCCTGATGACTGATCGCCTCTTCCCCTGCTCTCCTTGCTCTCCTTGCTCTCCTTGCTCCCCCGGCTCTCCTTGCTCTCCTGTGGCCCACCTACGCCAATAAATGGCACAGCGCCAGCGCCTGTAACCTGGGGAAGTATGCCATTCCATTTTTCTATAGCCCTGAGATTGGCCTCTATCTTTCTAAGTTCTATAAGGTCCGGTGAAATATTTGCTTTCTGCAGCCTCAAGGACTCTGCCTCTGCCTTGGCTGCTGCAATTGTCTGCTCTGCCTCTACCTTTATCCTATCCAGATCTCTCTTTGCCTTTAGTGCAAGCTGTTCTGCCGTCTGCTTTGCCTCAATAGCCTCAGTAAATACTCGTGAGAAGCTGAATGTGACAATAGAAAACGCATCCACTACGATATTATACGCTAGGAGTCTTTCAGAAAGGGCTGCTCTTATTGCCTCGCTTACCGCCGGCCTCTTTGTGATAAGCTCTTCCGCTGTGTATCTGGCGGAAACAGCCTTCATGACCTCTTGTATTGCAGGATCTATAATACGCTGCTTGAACTCGACCCCAAGGGTTTGATAGACAACATTTGCCTTATCAGGTAGGATATGATAGTTAAGCGCAACAGCTAAAGTCACATCCTGAAGATCAGCCGATGCAGATGCCGCATCAGTCACTGCCTTCTGAACCTTGACATCCATTGGGATAACACGTTGCATTATAGGCACCCTGAAATGCAGTCCTTCTCCAAGGACATCCTCCTGAACAGCGCCAAAATTAAGGACAACCCCTCTTTCACCTGCACCAATCTGAACCCATGGATGTAAAACCAGCAAACCGACCAGAATTGCTCCAAACATCAGCACTAGCAACACAGGGCCTTTCATCAGTGCAGACTGCATTGCCTGCTTGGCCATGAAGATCTCTCTCTCATCCATCGTATATCCCCCTTCCGGCTTTAGGAGCCTACGTAAAAACAACTTGACCAACTGAACCACTTCGCCTTCTTGAGCTTTCTGGGCTTGACCGTATAGTCCCATTCCCCGTGGAGCTTATGGGGTTCGATATTAAGAACTGCCATCTCCTCATTCGAAACCTTGATCTCGAGGGGATACTTCCGTGTGCCCGGCTTAGCTTTAACTTTCGGCTCTGTCTCGATCATGGTCATATCAACTGATTCTACCACAACTTCATAGTTCACCAGGGGACGCCCTCTCTAATTCGTACTGATGTAGCAAAGTAACTGATAATCGGTCTTGTTCTACTGTGCTGGTCCATAGTGGCAGATGACAAACGATCATCCACAGGCCCGTATCATCCGCACACGATTGCAAATGAACTACCCCGCAGCAGAGGACAGGGTATCGTCTTCTGTTCTGGCCCGTCATGCCGTGCGTGACACGCCTGCCCCGTACTTGATACGGGGGAATCCAGTCGGGGCCTCTGGATACCGGCTTCCGCCGGTATGACGAACTCGCGGCAAGCCGCGGGGTATCGACCCTCAACGAAAATGAACGCCAATCAAGGAGCCGAGCCGATGCTCCTAGCCATAAGTCGCAGAAGAACGAAGTACGCCAGCATCATGGCCAGGCCCAAGGGCACCCCAAACCCCGCCCATTCCCTACTTGTGATGCCGAGTTTTCTGGCGCAGATGATATTGGGGATGTTGCCTGGTATGAGCATGCCCCCGGAAATCAACAGCCCCAGCAGGAGGAACTGGATCTTCGCGAGACTCATGAGAGGCGAGATTTCGGCGGCAGCCAATGTGGCGTTATCCAGGACGGCCGAGACCATGTTCACCCAGTAGAACGCGCCCTCTGGCATCCGGACAAGATACCGATCGACCAGAGGCGCAAAACCGTACCCGAGAAGCAATAGAGCCGCGACGAAGGCGTATACCTTTGCTGCCCGAATGGCAATGTCCGGGTAGCCTTCCGGAACATCCTCGGTCAAACTTTCCTCTATACTGACCTGACGTCCCACAAATCTGGCAGCAAGAAGTCCCAAGAGGAGAATCCCCGTAACTATCCAAGGCCAAAGGAGCCTTGCCAAAAAGAAAAATCCGGCGGCGTGCGGCGGGCCAGAGAGTTTAGCCGTCACGATGGTTGATAGCGGTTCCCCGATGGGGGTAAGCACCGCCCCCAAGCCGATGGAATAGCAGGCCACGATTACGATCGAGCGCTCCTTGTCCTTTTCCATGCGGAGACCTGAAATCACCTCCGCCAAGACCAGGGCGGCGATGATGGCGGTGACGACGCTTGAGACAATCCCCAGCCCGACCACCAACGCGAATAGAAAATACGGAAGGCCCAGCCTACTGGCAAGTTGCGAGACTCGATTTCGGATGACGTCCCGACACTGACGAAAGAGCAATCCAAAAATAAGAACGGCTGCTGAGATCTTCACTGGCTCTGTGAGCGCCTCTCTGATCAGATGCCAGCTCCACAGCCCGCTCATCGTAACAGCCAGGCACCCCATAACTAAGAGGAATGCCTCCAGCTCCTCCTCCACCCAACGAACGGAGAAAGGCAGAACTAAGACCAGCCCCATGATCAGCCCCAGGCCGAGGATTACGGAAATCTCTGACATCGTCTTCTCCTATACCGCTGGCACCGTTCTCCACCTCCAGGCTTGCGGTCGCAAGCGAACGAAATAAAAAAAGCCGCCTCCGCTTCTCGCGGATGGCGGCCCGACCATCCTCTGTCCTCCGGAAATAACTGGACGCTATCTCCGGACCCCTCTGGAAGAATCCGTCACAATTTTATGTCATAAGAAGTCGTTTGATGATCGGTGATACCCCCAACACCCTACGAACGGACCATCCGATGTGAATATGCGGCCTCGGTAGGCGCCAGTTTCAGATTTGTCAACGGGTTATGCTGACGTCCACTATAGCCAAAAATCGAGCAAGATCAAAGTAAATTGCGCTCCCTGCTCGACATCGAGATAGGAATTCTCACTCCCCCAGACATTGGGAACTTTTGGCGCAAAGGGGTCGTTCCACCACACCCGACCATCTACGAAGAACTTGTACTCGTATCGGCCAGGCTCTAACGGAAGTGCGACGGTCCAAATATCCAGGAGGCTGTCATAGATCATCGCGTGGGCCGACACATCCCAGTTGTTGAAGTCCCCTGCCAGGATCACCGACTGGGCTCCAGGGCAGCGAAAGCTGAAGCTTACGACCTTTCCCATAGCTACTCCCCTCAGTCTCAATTCCAACGTAAGCCATCTGACGCTTCCATACAGATTTCATTCATGCTGAGCTGATCAGTGGTGAAGCTATACAATACCTCGCAAATCGGCAAGTTCTTTATGCCTTCTCGCCGGTAGTTCTCTCTCCTTAAATAGGAACTCCCTATAGCTTGTGACACCCCTCTCCCATCTCCCACGTTTCGCACTGGTGGTGCAAGGCGACAGCCTCGAGGATCAAGAAGTAGGCGAAAACTTTCTCCTTGCACACGACTCGGATATTCGACAAGATGGGGCGTGGAAAACAGACTGAGGGATCGATGATCAGGCGAGCCCCAGACCGTCGTTGCGTGAGCGACCCCCCTCAGTGGAACCCGTAAGTGTGCAACATGGACCGTCTGTACGCATCATGATGGCCGAGTGGAGGAGATCTCAATGGAACGAGTCGATTGGAGGTACCACCGTCCCGGGTGAAAGGGCTGCACCAAGACGCAAGAGTTTCTTGCGAAATATAGCGTCGAGATCGCGTTGCAGGTGGATGCGAAGAAAAAGATCTTCAAGGAAAAGGACGCGCTCGCGCTGGTCCGAGAGGTGGACGAGATCTACGCGACGAAAGGGCAGAAGGTTATCTATGTTGACCTGCGGAAGGATAAGCCGGACAGGGCTCAACTCCTCGCGCTCCTGCTGGGACCGACCGGGAACCTGCGAGCCCCGACTCTCCGGAAAGGTCGTACGCTCGTGGTCGGCTTTGACGCGGCGACCTACGAGAAAGTGCTTCGCTAGCCGCCCTCGGTGCAGTGAAATGCGCTACGATGGGACGTCTTCACGTGATGGACAGAATTGACAATCCACAGTAGGCTTTGCTACGAGGCGGAGCGGTGGTACGCCCGTGTCAAGTGCGATGCGCCACATTGGAGGCTCTTTCACGTGCTACACAGGCCCACGATAAGACACCTCATATTTGCCGCGTCCGTGTTACTGCTTCAGGCAGCCTCTTTAGGGGCGGGTGAGTCCGCGACCACTGGACTTACGGTAGGTGAATTAACCAGAATGGAAAAGGGCGGAGCGGTGGTCAAGACAGATACCTACCCCACAGGGGACGGTGCGCGTGGCGCCAAAGTCAAAGCCTACTGCATCATCAACAAGCCACCGGACGTCGCGTGGGCGGTCATGCTGGACTATCATAAGTTCGGAGAATTTATGCCGCGACTCGAGAAGATTGAGATTCTGGAGAGGACGAAAAACACCATGAAGGCCACAGAGACGGTTCGCGTTCCACTCGGCGTGATCAGTTATACGATCGATCTGATTTTCAAACCCGAGCAGAGGACAGTGAGCTGGACGCTGGATAAATCGAGGAAACACGACATCGCGGAGACGTTCGGTGCTTGGGAGTTCCTCCCCTACAGCCAGGATAAGACCATTCTTCGATACACAACCACCTTGGACAGCGGCTTCTTTATCCCCAAGTTCCTGGAAGAGTTTCTGCTCAGGAACGATTTGTCGAATACACTGTTGAGCCTGAAGCGGCGCACCGAATCCAACGGGACGTGGAAGAAGGAATAGGTCGTGCGCGGCGGTCGTCCTGTCGCTGCGGCGCCTCTATTCGACGTAGACGATGAGCTGCACGCCCATGAGGATGACGAAGAGAGCCGGAACCAACCCCCACCAACGTTGCTTCATGATCTCCAGCGATCCCAGGAGGTACGTCATGCCGGCAAGGATCGCGGTGACCCCCTCGGTCGTGTGAGGCGAATTGGTTCGCCCGACGTAGTTGAAGTTGCTGATCGGATGCAGATGGAATAACAGGGTCACCCCACCCATGATGGCGAGCCACGGAAAGATCATTCCCCATGTCCAGTGAGAGAGTATGCGGCGCGCCCGCAGCCACTCCACGGACCCCATGGCGAGGACGATGACGCCGGAAAGCTTATGCTCAATCGCCTCCCGGTCACCCAGGAGCTCGGTCAGCGTTCGTGGGCCGAACGGCCAATACTCCGGGTCGCTCCGGTACAGGATAAAGAGCGCCACGCCCAGTGTCAGCATGGGCCACAGATGAGCATACCTGGACTTCTGACCTCCCAAAAGGGCAGAGCCTGTCATCGCCATCCCCATGACGAGCACCAGCCATCCGGAAAAGTGATGGTTAAAGTTCGAGAACTCCGTATGCGCTTTCCATGTCTCCCAGCTTCCGGCTTCGTCCGGCGGGATCATGTGATCATCGAACGGCGCCAGAAGAGGGTTCATGCCGGCGAACAACCCGTACGGATTCGGATACCAGATCCAGAGACGGATGACCCACGTATCCGGATACCAGACAGTGAACGCGCTCTTTGTTTCAGGGTGAACCTGCGGGCAGCCTTCTTGGGAGGGTGATCGAAATTCCTGCCAGTCCGCATAACGGCAGATCGCCAGGCTCCGTTCCCAATCGATCCCCTGAAACGGGGTCTCAGTGGGACGGACTTCAGAGGCTATATACTTCAACCCAACCAGTTGCCAGCGCCCTTCTCTTTGAGTGTAGAGGAGCGTGGAAGGGGAATGATAAGCAAATTGCGTGTTCCCTGTCTTGCGAAAATTATAACCCTCTAACGGCACATTCCCAGATATCTGCGCATACCCATCCGCCTTGGCTTGCTCCAGGTCCTGATACCGCGACGTGGACGTCCGAATATCGGCGATGAGCCTCGCGAGGGCGAAGTCCTTTTCCGGTTCCTTTGCATACCAGTGATCGTGACTCATATACCATTCAGAAGCCAAAGCCAGCCCTGCAGCCAGCAGCGTCACGGCCACAAATGCGATGAGTTGCTTCTTCACGTACCTTTCCTCCTTATCAGCCTTTCGATCACGGCACTATCTCGCTTCGCCTCTTCACACGGTAACGCCCTATCCACTGAAGCCCCCCTCGGCGTGCGCAGCTCGCGGCCCGGCGGCCGCTGGAGCATGAACGAAGAGCTTGGCCTGCGTCGGCTTGACAGCCGGCTTGTCCGGCGGCGGGGTCAACGCATACGTAATCTCTTTGAAGTGGTCACCGTACTGCCGCTCCGGATTGTAGACTCGCGGGAACTTCCAGAGCATCCGAACGAAGTTCGTCTGACCCTGCAGGAGCAGTCTGGACGCGGTGGAGAAGGTTCCTCGAACCGCGGCCCAGCCCAGGTGCTTACGGTTTAAGACCGCTTGGGTCTTAACCAGTTCTTCATAGAACTGCTTCAGAGGAAGCGTCGTCGGCAGGACGGCATGCTGGACGTCGAACAGCCGGTAGTCGAGGGAGGTCAGCTTCCTCGACTCGGTGTGCCAGGTCTCCGTTCCAGGGTACGGGGTATTCACGGTGAGGTGGACGATCTCGGGGACGCCGGCGGCCCACTCGCGGACGACCCGGAACCTCTCCTCGTCCCAGCCCGAATCGGCGATGATATTGAGGGCCACCGTGAATCCCAGCCTCCGCGCCACTTCCAGGGCCTGAAAGTTCTCGCTGGGCGTCGCCCGCTTCCGGATCTGCTTCAGGCCCTCTTCATCGAGGGCCTCCAGGCCGAGGAACATATACCGGAGCCCGAGTCGCTTCCAGTAGGCGAAGACCTCCTGATTGCGGAGCAACACATCACACCGCGTCTCCAGGTAGTACTGCTTGCGGATCCCCCGGCGTTCGATCTCCCGGCCGATCGCCATCCCGTCCTCTGGATGGATGAAGGCCACATCGTCCACAATGAAGGCATTGGGCTCCTGGATCCTGGCCAAGTCCTCTCCGATCACTTCAGGAGAGATCTTGCGATAGCTTCGACCGTAGAAGGTCCATGCACTGCAAAAAGAGCAGTCCCAGGGGCAGCCGCGGCTAAACTCAATCGAGGCGCAGGGATCCAGGACCCCGATGAAATACTTGTGCCGTCGGCGGGCAAGGTCTCGAGCCGGAAGGGTATGGTCCAAGTCGTGGAGCATCAGCGGCGGGGGGCCCATGCCGCGAGTTGTCACCACCCCGGGAAGCGTTTCAAGCCCTCCATCCAGGATCGCTTCCAGCAGTGGCGGAGTGATCGGCTCTCCTTCTCCACGCACGATGCAATCGATAGCGCCTTGCGCATGATCGAGGAGCTCTTGCGGGATAAAGGAGGCGCTGTGACCCCCCACAAAGGTAAAGCAGGTGGGAAGGAGACGCTTCGTCTCTTTCGCAAGCTCCACTACCTCTGGAAGATTGGCTAAAAAGTTCAGGGAAAACCCGACGGTCTGGGGGCGAAAGTCGCGGAGCTCTTGCAGGTAGTCCTGACGGTGAAAGACCTGGAAGTCAAAGAGCCTGACCTCGTGGCCCGCCAACCTGGCGGCTTGAGCCACTCGCTCCAACCCCAGCGGCTCCAGCCGGAGGAAGATCTCAGCGTACATTAAGGAACTTGGGTGCACCAGCAGGACTTTCACGGAATTCCTCCACTCATTCGCTAGTCGCAGTCAGCCATGAACTGACTCACGACACTGCGACGTTTTCCGTAAAGAGAGGGAAGGATCGCGCGCGCCCCTCACGGATGGCCTGCTCAATCAGGATCCGGGGCTCCTTCGCCTTGACTCTTGGCAGGATCGCCTCGAAGAACTGGATGTAGAAATCGTCGGGCACCACGACTACGGAGGCGCGCATCGTGAGCCCAGCCCGGTCGATGGTTCTCACGTAGCGAACAGTACGGCTTTTCCCGGACGCAATCCTGGTATCAAAGAGTTCTTGTGTCAGATCAAGCGTGATCTCTCGCCCGATCCGTTCCTCTTGCACACTCTCATTCACCTGCTTGCCGTCCGTATCTACTAACTCCCATCGGACTATGATCTTCGGCGTAACGTAGGTTGGGACATGATGCCCAACCCCGGTATTAGCCAGCGTGATCTCAGCCTGAACTTGCTCGCCGACCTGGTAGCGCTCCTTGTTCACTGAAAGACGGACGGATACGCCTTGCTTGACCATCTCAGGATCATGAATCCCCCGCCATAGATGCCGTCGCTCCGGCATATGGCAGCTCTGACAGGTCCTCCCTTCCCGCGCATACGGTCCCTCTTTCCATTCATTATAGGTGTTTTCGAGCAGCGTACCATTCAGGGCAGACCCGCTCGGCTCGAACTGGTGGCACCCTTTACAGAACTCGGATCGCTCAAAGGCCGCCGTCCTGATGGCGCCGCCGTGGGGGAGCTGTGCTGCCGGAGCGGAATTTTCAATCGAGCCGTCTCGCTTCGGCGGCCCGAAGCGTTGGTGCCTCCGGACATGGCACCCGACACAGGCCAGGCCCTTTTGCTGCAGCGAAACCGAAAAGGCGCGATTCGTTTTGAACGTCAACGCGGTGTTGCCCCAGACCCCTGACGCGCTCGGCGATGGCGTCGCAACGGCGCGGCGCTTCTTGAACAGAGAGGGGGAACCACCGCCTTTCTTCACGACCTTCTCCTGCTGCTCGGTGAGAGGAGCATGACAACTGTAGCAGAGGAGCGCCATCTTGGGATCGCCATGGATCAACTCCATCGTCTGGCCTATCACGCCCGGCCCCATGCTTTTACTGTGGAGGCTGCCGCTCCAATCTTCGTACTGAGTTCGATGGCAGACGGCGCAACTTTCCGCATCAAGAGAGGCCTCGACAGACGAGAAATGGGCGGGCGGCTTGCCTTGAGGCGGGATAGGTACCTGCCAATGGCGCCTGAGAAACTCGATCTGGGTATGCTCATCGGCTGCCAGTGGCGGGTCGCTCGTCGCCCATGCCCCAACCGAAAGCCCAAGGCATGCGCTGATACCTACGGTGCACAGAAGAAGCCGTTTCATGGTTCACCCTACGGAACGGCGCGACATATTATTACTCAGAGCATACAATAGCGTGCATCCCCCTTTAGCAAAGGGGGATAAGAGGGGATTTGAACGATCTGGAAAACCCCCTCAATCCCCCTTTTGTAAAGGGGGAGGTTGCTGGAATGGACAGGATCATGTCCCACCTCAGCTCTTGCGCGAGGTCTTGGCGAAAAAGGTCGAGAAGATGGGCTCCGGTTTTCCAGCTCCGCATTTCGGGCATTTCAGCCGCTTGGTCTCCCGCTCCTTGATACCCATCGTCAGTGAGAATTTCTTGTTACACTTCACACACTTGAAATCATAGCTAGGCATCAGTCTCCCCCTCCATTCGCACGGCTATTGTTGGAAAGATCCTGCCGGAGACCAGACTGCACAACAGGGTGTGACGAGAAAAACGATTGATTATACGGTAGGTGGGCTCAAGAAATCAAGCAGGCGACTACGCCTGCAGGATCCCGCCCCATCGTCCGGAGTGGCCGGAGCGGAAGGGCGACAGTCTTGAATCGTCTCCAGGGTCACGGACGCCCAGTCCCGTTCTGGCTACCTCACGCCCTGCGACAGAAGTTTGGCGACGATTTCAAGAAGGACTGCACAATCGAGGGGCTTGGTAAGGGAGGCTGCACAGCCAGCCTCCAGAGCCCGCATCTGGTCTTCAGGCTTGGCAAAGGAGCTGGCGGCCATGATAGGAATATCCCGCGTCTCGGCGTCGGCCTTGAGCTGCCGAGTGAGGGTGAAGCCATCGATGTGCGGAAGCTGCAAGTCCATGATGATGAGGGCCGGCCTCTCGGCCTTGACCCGCTCCAAAAGCCCAAGGCCGTCCTCCGCCTCAAGAACGGTGTAACCCCGTATTTCCAGAATGGTGACTAACAACTCCCGGCTCAGCGGGTGATCCTCCACCACGAGAATCGTTTCTTGCGCCATCTCATCCTCCCGTCTCTGGACGCTCTTGAGAGAGTAGCGGAAGCCGGACGGTAAAGGTGCTCCCTCGGCCTTCTCCCTCTGATGCCGCCCAGATCGATCCCCCGTGCAACCCGACGAGTTGCTTCGTGAGGGCAAGACCCAGGCCTGTGCCCTGGAACTGCTTGGTGAGTGTAGGCTCGAGCTGGGTGAAAGTCTGGAAGAGTTTGCCGAGGTCCTCGGACTTGATCCCGATCCCGGTATCGGACACGGCGAGTTCTACGAACTCGCCAGGGTAGAGGGTAGAGGGTAGAGGGTCTAGACGAGAGCCTTCACTAGACCCTCTACCCTCTACCCTAGACTCTATGCGAGCGGTAACCGTGATCCGCCCGCCCGCTGGAGTAAACTTGACGGCATTCGAAAGAAGGTTGTAGAGGATCTGCTTGAAGCGGGTGGGGTCCGCCTCGATGACCGGCATGTCGCCGTCCATCGCGAGTTCAAGGACTTGTTGCTTCTGCTCGGCCTGCGGGCCGATGTCGTAGAGTGCCGCCTCGATGACCGCCCTAAGAGGGAAGGGTTGGAGTTGAAGGACGAGCTTCCCCGCCTCAACTTTGGAGAGATCAAGGAGATCATTAATCAGGGCAAGGAGGTGCTCTCCGCTCGTGGCAATGTTCCTCGCGAACCGTGTCTGCTGCTCGTTTAAGGAACTAACGGCAGGGTCCTGAAGTAGCCAGGCGAAGCCGAGAATAGAGTTCAATGGTGTTCGGAGCTCGTGGGACATGTTGGACAGGAATAACGACTTATGGCGGGAGGCATCTTCGGCCTGCTGTTTCGCCGCTTGCAGTTGCCGCGTGCGGTTCTCGACCGTGGCCTCGAGTTGGTCACGCGCCTCTTGAAGAGCTATATCCCGTCGCTGGACCTGTATCAACATCTCGTTGAACCCATCGATCAGTCGGCCCAGTTCATCCTGACCGGATCCAGCGACTCGTACCGAATAGTCTTGCTTCTCTGACACAATGGCTGCCGTATGCGCAAGATTCAGAATCGGCTGGGAGATCACGCTCTCGAGTTTTGAAGCCAGCATCAGCGCCACCAGTGAGGAGGCCAGCAGCACACCAAGAACGATCATCGCGCTTACCCTCAGGCGAGCATACGCCTCTTGCGTGTTCGCCTGGATGTACAGTGTCCCGATCTTCTCCTGGTCGAGGATGATCGAGTGAAACATGATCAGACGCCCTCCCTCTAACGTACTTCCATCGGCCCGGGGCGCGACAGGAATCGCCTCCTCCTCTAGCTGTTGGCGTCGGTACGCAGCGAAGGCCTTCCCCTCCTTCGTGTAGATGGCCGCTAACGTAATGCGAGGGTCCTTCCGCAATGCGGAAAGCGTCTCTTCTGCGGCCCTCGGATCGTTGAATGTGAGAGCGGCAGCGCTATTCGCCCCGATGACGTCAGCCAAACTCATTAACTCGCGGGTCATGACAGAGCGGTATACCGCCAGCTCATAGACTATGAGGGCCACACCGGTCAGCAACAGCGCTACACTGGTGGTCAGCATCGTGATGCGCCTCAGCTTTTTCTGGATGGGGACATCCCGAAAAAGACGCATGTCAGCGTCCCCCCGATACGATTCGCGCCAGCCTGAGCAGATGCGAGCTGATCTGCAGCTTCGCCCTCTCAGCGGCGTCTACGTTGATCTCGAACTGGATCTTGTTCTCGACCGTGATGAAGTTGATCATCCCGCCGCGCCTGGCAAATCCGTCGATGTCACTGACCGTCAACGTGCTTGTTCCCTTGAGCCGATCCAGAATCTCCGCCATGCGGCCTTCCATCTCGGAGCTGATGAACAGGATGTGGCAAAATTCCAGGTTCTCCGGCTCCTTAAACCGTTTGACTACTACCCGGCGGCCCTTCGCCTCCTTGCCCTCGACGGACTGAAGCGCGCTCGCCATGGGGCTGCCATCGACCACTCCGATGCAGATGGTCTGGTTGGTGGCATGGAATGCCTGTGGGGGCCACTCGACGAATTTGAAGAACTGATAGAGAAAGGCCGCCTTGACCTGGTATTCAAGGGGCGATGGCTGGGCGTGGGTAATCCTGATGGGGAGCACCCCATCTACGCCGCTTGCCATCAGTAAAAAGCAGAGCAGCAGAATGCGTATAAGGAGAGGCCGCCGCCTGATCACAGGTTAAAACCGCCAGGTGGCCTGCACATAGCCGCTGCGCTGGACCTCTACAGGTCTGACAGGAACACCGAAGATGCCGCCCCACTCCGGGTGTCGGTTGTCCAGGAGGTTCTGGCCGACCAGGCTCAGATCGAACGTCCTGGTCGGACGCCACCCCAGGCGGAGGTCGAGTCGCAGGTAGCTCGGAACAGCCGGCTCCAACTTCGGCAGGCGATCGACAAAGAAGGCCGACGCATCAAACTGAAGATGCCAGGGAAGGTCCAAGAGCGAGCGCGCCTGCACCTGATGGCGCGGCGAACGTCGTTCGTCCTCCATTGACTCGACACTGGTTGCATCAGGGTGGAGATCGATCTTGAGGTAGGAGTAATTAAGATGGAGCCGCCAGAAGCTCAAGGGGTGCCAGGTCGTGCTGATCTCGACACCATATGTGTTGCCAGACATTCTGTTGTCAAACAGGAAGGGCTGCACGATGTGAGGGGGGCTTGCGCCCATAGCAATGGCAGGGGTGCCCGGTTCGGACGTCCTCAGGTTGTCGTAGATCGTGTAGAAACCGGCCAGATCGACCGTAAGCCACTCGACTGGCTGCACCCGGTAGCCCAGCTCAAAGGCGAGCAGCTTCTCAGAGGTAAAGTCGGAGTTGCCCGACGATTCGACGAGCGTAAGAAGCCCGCCAGGGCCGGGAAATGCGGCTACGTTGGTCTGGACGTCTCGCTCAAATCTGGCGGGTGTCCTGACCGCTCGTGAGATTGCCGCCCACATCCGATTCCAATCGTTCGGGGAGTATAGAAGTCGAGCGTTCGGCTGGGCCTCAAAGCCGGAGTAGGAGTTGTGTTCGAACTTCGACCCGAGAGTGAGTGTAAGCCGATCCTGGATCAGGGCAACCTGGTCCTGGATAAATCCGCTCACCAGGTGATCGGTTCTACGGGTCGGCGTGAAGTCAAGCGTGACGCTGTTGTCTATATTGTCAATCGTTACGCGCGTCCCCAAGCCCCAGATCAGATCGTGGCGCGCTCCAATGGGGAAGCGGTGCTGAAAGTCGAGATCGACCGTATCTCTCGTCTCGCGGAACAGGAGCTCGTCCCGACGGGTCCGGTCGTAGTAAAACTGGAGGGTGGTCTCTGTACGGTCAGCCGTCTTATGCCTGAAGCGGGTGAGGAGATTGCCTCCCGCAAAGTCGTCCCGGCTATCGGAGCTGACCGAGAAGGGGGGAGGAGGGAGGGGACCGTGAGTGTCTGGCCGAAATCGCCCTTGTAGAGGTCGCCCTGAACCGTCATCGTATCACGGGTGGAAGGCTCCCAGTCAAGCCTGAAGCCGCCCCGGTATGTCCTCCAGTCATCGGCGGCGTCCCGGCCGGTGGCGGTCACCAGGTTATCACGATTCGCATACTTGAAGTAGCCCCGGTAGAAGAGATCGTCGCCTACCCGTCCACCGTAGCGCGTCCCCACGAATCCGCGTTCCTCGCTCCCCCCGCCAACCTCGATGTAGCCTCCCTGGGTCGCCTTCGCCTGTTTGGTGATGACGTTGATCACACCGTTGACCGCATTGGCGCCCCAGAGGGTCCCGCCAGGCCCGCGGATAACCTCGATCCGGTCGACATCCTCAAGGAGGGTGTCCTGTACGTCCCAGAAGACCCCGGCAAACAGCGGCGTGTACACGGTTCGCCCGTCTATGAGAACCAGGAGCTTGTTCGAAAAAGTGGCATTGAAGCCGCGAGCGGAGATGGCCCATCGGTTTGAACCGAACTGGGTCACCTGGAGGCCCGGCACCAGGCGCAACGCCTCCGGGATGCTCTTGACCCCTGCGCGGCGAATATCTTCTCCGGTGATGACAGAGACGGCCGCGGCGCTCTCCCACAGGCGCTCCTCCCGCTTGGAGACCGATGTGATCTCGATGTTCATCAACTGCTCCAGCGCGAGCTCTGTCAGGTCCGATGGGGGTTGCTGGGCCTGAGCGGAAGCGTGAACCAACCCGACGCTCAGACCCCACGTCAGCACAAGGGTCCAGGCGACTCTTGCCATCAGCTCGCTCCTCAGGAACGTCCGGCGGAGACCGGCACGCCCCCACAACAGTCGGTTGTCCCCGCTCATGCTCCCTCCCCAGATAGTCGCGCCAGCTAAGTGCATTTAAGGCTTCTTTACATTCACCATGAGCCTATCGAATGGAGAACAATTCAGCTATTTCCGTTCATGGTTCGATCATCTCACCACAAACGGAATGTAAAGGGATGTAACACGCACTACACGAGAGCAAAGACCTGTTTTTCTGGAAATCGCTAATATTATTCAGGGGAAATTACCATAGGATATTCACTCATAATTTGTCAAATGTTTTCCAATTCTCTCATTCGATCAACAACGCTGGCGCGGACTCTGATGTCCAGTTCGCTGTTGGCGGGGATGCAAAGCATGAAGCGTGGGCGCGGAATCCTTTGGGGAGGCGAGCAGAATGGCTTGCCGACAAGTAGGTGAGCTGCTACCGCACAACACCCCATGAGGCGCTGCCGCACCACGGCGCACGAAAATACCATGCTGAGGGAGCGGTCCGCCGAGTTGTCGGGTTACGCTACGCTAACCCGACCTACAACTGAACGTTATTTTCGAAGGTCACCGACGGTCGTCCAACTGATGCGTCACGGTAATGACGGTGTGGATACCGCCGCGGACGTAGAAGTCGGCGACCAGCTTCATGGAGCGGGGTTGGCAGGCCTTGATGAGGTCGTCCAGGATCCGGTTCGTGACCGCCTCATGAAAGTGGCCCTCGTTCCGGAAGGACCAGAGGTAGAGTTTGAACGATTTCAACTCGATGCACAACCGGTCAGGGACATAGGTGAGCGTGAGGGTCGCGAAGTCCGGCTGGCCGGTCTTCGGGCAGAGGCAGGTAAACTCGGGGCAGGTCATCTGGATCTCGTAATCGCGCCCCGGTTCAGGATTGGGAAAGATCTCGATCTCTTTTGACGGTTGCGCGGACATGACGTCTGCTCTCCTTCAGCTTTGCCTCCTTGCGAGACTGACGCAAGACAGCATTACGCTACATATTAACGGTATCACAATTGAATTGACATCGATTCAGAAAATCTCCCCTCGCCCCTCTTTTCCAAAGAGGGGTACATCCTCCCTTTGGCAAAGGGAGGTCAGGAGGGATTCTACGATAACGTAAAGCTCTTCTTGTGAGACAGTTAATATCATCAGACGATCTGGAATCGTTGGGAGCGAAGGTGTTCGTTCTTGCACATTGGGCAGCGGGAAGGATCGTTGTACTTCGCCCGGTCCTTGAAGCGATAGCCGCAACCCTCGCAGGTCGGGGGATGGATCTGGAGGCGAGAGGGCCTGGGGACAGAGCGGGCGATATGCTCGAGGTCATCGATAATCACCTTCTTGGGCACCACGAAATTCCTGGCCAGCTCATCCAGCGTCCACTCGCCATCCCGAAGCATCGCCATGATCTCCTGCCGCCGCGTCAGTTCCATCTTCCGCCCTCGCCTAAAGTTTTACCGTATGCCCTACCCTGACCCGTCCCGTTGCCCCCTCACCTTTATCCTCTCCCACACGGTGGAGAGGATGTTATGCTTGAGCCCCCTCTCCTCTCTGGGGAGAGGGTCGGGGTGAGGGGAGAGGCCGGACGCAGGCTTCGCCCGCAGCCACGCCCAGAGGCGGACCTCATAGAGCCACGAGACGATCCGGAGTCCGCGGAGATCATCGAAGTACGAGTAGATGACCGGGGTCACCAACAGCGTAATCAGGAGGCAAAGGGTCTGCCCACCGACCACCGCCGTGGCGAGTGAGGCCCTGGAGGCAGCGCCGTCGCCCTTGCCTAAGGCGACCGGCAGCATCCCGGCAATAATCGCAAGCGTCGTCATAAGGATCGGCCGAAGCCGCGCACGGTCGGCCTCCAATTGCGCCTCGTATCGCGGCTTGCCGCGCGCGCGGAGCACATTCGTGAAGTCCACCTGGAGGATGGCATTCTTCTTGACGACTCCCATAAGGAGGAACAACCCCATGACACTATAGATATTCAGAGTCTGGCCCGCGATCAGGAGGCTCACAAGACCGAAGGGGATCGACAGGAACATCGAGACCATGATGGTGATCGGGTGGATGAAGCTCTCGAACTGGGCCGCGAGGACGATGTAGATGAACGCGAGAGAGAGGACAAACGCGATCGCGAAGTTGTAGAACGCCTCGGCCATCAACTTGCCGCGGCCAAGGTACGCGGTCGTGTAGCCGGGAGACATCGTTACCGCTTTGATGGCCGCATCAGCCTGGGCGGTCGCCTCCCCCAGCGCCATCCGGTAGAGGTTCGCCTGGACCGTGATCTGTCGCTCCTGGGCATAGCGGTCGATCTGGGCCGGCGCCCGTCCGGAATTTAGACTCACCATATTGTTCAGCTTGACCAGCCGGTTCGCAGCGGCCGGCACCGTCAGGGCCGAGATGACGGACGCATCCTTCCGGTAGTCGTCCTTGAGCCGCAGGCGGACGTCGTACTGCTCCCCTCCCTCCCGGTAGAAGCCGACCTTCTCCCCACCCACCATCGTCCGGAGCGTGAGCGCGACATCCTCCGCCCTGATTCCCAGGTCCGACGCCTTCTGCCGGTCGATCTGGACCTGGACCTCAGGCCGCCGCTGGGCCTGGCTGGTGTCTACGTCTACGAACCCGGGGATCGCCGACAGGCGCTTGATAAGAGCCTGGGCGTAGCCATCGAGCTGCTGCAGGTCCGGACCACGCAGCACAAGGTTGAACGGGGTCTGCTTGAAACCGCCCCCCGAGATCAGCCCGATCTGCTGCACGCTGATCCTGAGGTCCGGGTAGGTCCTGAACATCTGTCGGACCTCCTGCATGATCGCCTGCTGCGAGCGTGTCCGCTCCCTCAGGTGCTTCAATCCTACATAGATTGAGGCATCGGTGATGTTGGCCCGATCTTTCCCTTGCACCCCGATGCTGGTAAACAGGTGCTCCACCTCTGGGATGGTTTTCAGATCGGCTTCAAGCCGCTGAAGGATCCCGTCGCTCCTGTCGAGTGATGAGCCGGGCGGCGTTTCCACAATCACCTCAAACTCGCTCATGTCGTCATCAACGACGAAATCCGGTTTCATCTGCCTGCCGATGAGGATGGTTGAGAGCAACAGTAACACGGCCAGCAGCAGGACAACAGCCCGGTGGTTCAGACACCAGACCATGAGTCGATCGTAGTGGCGCTCCAGAAAGGCATAGACGCGCGTCGTCTTGGATCCCTGAGTGGGGTGTGAGTGCTGCAGCATCCGGGCGGAGAGCATCGGGGTCAGCGTGAATGCCACCAGCAACGAGACGAGGATAGCGAAGGTCGCCGTCAGACCAAAGCTGTTCCAGAACCGTCCCACAAGCCCCCCCATGAAGGCGACAGGGAGGAAGATGACCACCAGCGAGAGAGTCGTGGCCATAACTGCCAGGACAATCTCCTTCGCGCCGGTCACCGCCGCCTCCATCGGGGGGCGATGTTCCTCCTCAATGTGGCGGAAGATATTCTCCAGCACGATAATGGCGTCGTCGATGACGATCCCGGTGGAGAGGGAGAGACCCAGCATCGTGAGATTATTCAGGGTAAAGCCGGCTATACGCATGATAGTAAACGTAGCAATGATCGAGGCCGGGATCGAGATCGCAGCAATGAAGGCGGGTCGAAGCCGAGCAGTCGAAAGGAAGAGGACCACGGTAACGGCGATCGACCCGATTACAACCGTGAACAACAGCTCCGGATCGCCATAGAAGAACGCCAGGGTGAGACCCGCCAACAGCGCGCCCAGGACGATCTGCTCCCACCGCATGAGGCGCCCGATGAAGAAGGCCACGATGAGACTGGCCAGCAGCCCGCCCAGCATCAGGTGCTCCTGTACCTCTGCGATCGAGCGCTTGATGAATCGCGACACGTCGCGTACCGCCTGGAATTCAATATCCGGGGGAAGCGTCTGTTTGATCTCTTGAAGTTTGGCCTTGACTCGCTCGACGACGGCCACAGTGTTGGTCCCGGACTGCTTCTGGACCAGAAGGGAAACGGCGCTCTTGCCGTCAAGGCGAGAGAGGGTTCGGGGTTCCTCTTCGCCGTCCAGCGCGGAGCCGATATCTCGAATTCGCACAGGGGCGCCCTTGTAATCCGCCACGATCAGGTCGCTCCAGTCGGCAGCTCGCTCGATCCGCCCCAGCGTTCTGAGCCCCTGCTCCCGCATCTGCCAGGTGATGTTGCCTCCTGGGACCTCGACGTTCTGACGCTGGACAGCCGCCTTGACCTGTTGGATCGAGAGATTGTAGGCTTCGAGGCGGTGGGGATTCACGACAATCTGGATCTCCCGCTTCCGGTCGCCAACAAGGGTAACCGCCCCGATGTCCTTGACGGTTTCAAGCTGGCGCTTGATCTTCTTGTCGGCAAGCTCCGTAATCTCGCGGGCCGAGCGCTTGCCGGAGACGACAATCGCTACGATCGGAGCAGAGTCTGGGTCGAACTTCTCGATAGCCGGGGCCTCGGTGCCCTGGGGAAACGTCGAGACGACCGTGCCCACTTTCTCCCGGACATCATTGGCCGCCTCGTCGATGTTGCGCTCCAAAACAAACGTGACGAAGACCTGGGACTGCCCCTCGATAGTGGTCGACCGCAACTCATCGATCCCATTGATCGTGTTGACGGCCTCCTCGATCCGCTTCGTGATGTTGCTCTCGATCTCCTCCGGACTCGCGCCTTCCAGCCTCGTCGTGATGGTGACGGTGGGCATATCGACCTTGGGGAAGGCATCGAGTCCCAACTCCCGGAAGGACGCGAGCCCCGTGACGACAAGGGAGACGATCAGCATCGTGGCAAAGACAGGACGCTTGACGCAGATATCAATCAGTGACATGGCTTACCGTTCAAAGTTCAACGTTCAAGGCTCAAGGTTTGAGGTTGCGATCAGCATCGCACTTTCCACCCCGCACCCCCTAACCCTCCCTTTGTAGGGGCAGGCCTTGTGCCTGCCCAGATTGGGCGACCACTAGGGTCGCCCCTACGCCGAAGAGGGTGGGGGACTCTCGCAATGACACTGGAGAAGTATTCATCGCTTCATCTTATTATTTATTGCCGACCACCTGAACTCTCGCACCGCCGAACAGTTGACTCAAGCGCGAGGTGGCTACCTGCTCCTCTGGTTGAAGTCCCTCGATGATCTCAACCAGCCCATCCTGGCGCTCGCCAACCGTGATCTGTCGCTCTTGGGCGACACCGTCCTTGACCACGAACGCCTTGGTGATCCCTACGAAGTAATAGACCGCTTCCTCCGGGATGAAGGGAATACCACGATCAACCCGGACCTGGATTCGGGCCTTGGCAAAGGAGCCCGGCTTCAACAACCCCTCGTGGTTGGGCACCCTGGCCTCGATCGGAAATGTCCGGGTATCGGTGAAAACAGCCGGGCCGACCCGCTTCGCCGTCCCGCCGAATTCGCGGCCCGGATAGGCCTCGGCCTGGACTTTCACCTCCTGGCCCGGTCGGATCTGTCCCTGGAACCGCTCCGGCACCGATGCCTTCAGCTTCAAGGGATTGTCACGAACGAGGGTTAACAGCTTGGTATTCTGCATGCTGCCGCCGGCAATATACTGGCCGGCGGACACGTTCCGCTCTTTGATGGAGCCATCGATCGGGGCCCGGATCACCGTGTACTGGAGGTTCCGACGGGCCAGACCCAGTGCCGCCTGCTGCTCCCTGAGTTGATCCACAAGCGCCCTCACCTGATCCAGGGCGCCATCAAGCGCCGCCTTTAAGGCTTGAGACTTCGCCAGGGCGGTATCCAGATCGTTCCGGGAGACAGCACCTTCTTTAAACAGGCTCTGCATCCGCTCATACCACAGGGCGGCGTCATCAGCGTTGGCCTTGGCCTGGCGAACCACCGGCTGCTGGTCGTCAGGCAGGATATCCTTGCCGTCAAGGGCGCCGAGCCGCGTCCGAGTTTGACGGAGGATCGCCTCGGCCTTGCCGACCTGCAACTGCAAGTCCGCCTGGTCGAGCTGAAGCAACGGTTGCCCCGCCTTCACCCGGTCGCCCAGGTCAACCAGGATCCTCTCCACAGACCCTGACACCTGGCCGTAGACCATCACCTCTTCGTCGGCTTCGAGGGTGCCAACAACATCCACGCGCCGCTGGACTTCCCTCGTCTCGACGGGGGCTACGGTAATCGCGATGCTCTGCTCCTTCGCCTCGGTCGGGGCGCCTTTGGCCGCCTGATCCCGGGAGCAGCCCAGGGCCAGTAATGAGAGGAGTAGCGAGAGCCCCAACGATCGGCAAATGCTTCGTAGAGGGACCTGCCTCTTCATCGCTCGATCCCCTTCAGAAAGACGGACACGAAAAGCTCCACCACCTCTTCCGGCGAGGAGCGGGGAGGGCGTTTCACCCCGAACAGCTCATGGATCAGCAGGTAATGGACAATCATCCCGATGAACCCGCGCGCGACCACCAGCGCATCCATCGACCGGAACCGCCCCTCCTTGATCCGTTTACGAATGTAGCTGCTAAGAAACTGATGCAGCCTTTTGACTCGGGATTCGAAGAAGATCTCGGACAACTCGTGCCCTTCGAGCGCGCTGAACAGGAGGAGCCTCATAAGGCTCGGGTCCCTCACCGTCTGCTCGATCATCTTCAGACCAACCGCCCGCAGGACGCCGGCGTCGTCTTTCCCTTGCGCGGCTGTCGCTGCGCTCGCCAGCAGTTCCTCCGTCGCGGATTTCGTCTCGATGATCGCGGAATACAGCTCACGCTTAGTTGCGAAGTGCCTGTAGATCATCGCCTCGCTGATGCCGGCGGCCTCTGCAATTTCGCGCGTTCTGGTCCCCCTGAATCCCTTCCGCGAGAACAGCTCCACCGCCGCATCGACAATCTGCTGCCGGCGCTTTTCGGCACTCAGGCGCTCTTTCATCTTGGCTCCTCGGAAAATAGCTGTCAGCTATCAGCGCTCAGCCGTCAGCTTCGGAGAAATCCCCCCCTTTATAAAAGGGGGGTTAGGGGGGATTTCGGTTGCTCCATTTCTGGTCCTCATCATTACATTAGTAAGCACTTACATACTTCATCGAACGAAAAAGAATGTCAAGTGCTTTTGACACAGCAGGCGAAGCCTGGTCGATGAACGGCCGTATCAGGCATGGGCAGCCTGGTGGAGCGATCCGACCTTGGTCTTGCGGTGCTTGAGAGTCGGAAGAGCCTTGATCTGTTTTCCGGCCTTCTGTTCGGCGAGGCGCAGCTCGTAGAGGCCCTGAAGGTTCAGCCAAAACTGCGCGCTGGTTCCGAAGAAATGTGCAAGACGCAGGGCGGTGTCACCCGTGATAGCGCGTTGGCCGTTGAGTATTTCAGTGATGCGGTTGGTCGGGACGCTGAGGTGGCGCGCAAGCTCGGCGGCGCTCATGTTGAGCGCTGTCAGTTCTTCGGCGAGATGCTCACCGGGATGGATGGCGATGCGTGACATGTTCAAAGCCTCCTAGTGGTAGTCTACAATTTCTACGTTCACTGGGCCGGGCGAGCGTTCCGGCCATTCGAAGCAGATCCGCCATTGGTCGTTGATGCGAATGCTGTATTGGCCGCGCCGGTCGGCTGTCAGCGCTTCAAGCCGATTGCCGGGCAGTCCGGCGAGGTCGTGAAGCGATAGGGCGGCCTCAAGACGGTCAAGCTTCAGGCGCGCCGCGCGCTTGATGCCGGTGAAGGGCTTGACCCGTTTGCCGGCGGCGAAGTCTCCGCTGCGCTTGTCCCGATAGCTGACGATCATTATTCAGCCTAGCGTACATTATGCGTTACGTCAAGGATAAGGAAAACGGGGGAACTGCCGGCAGAGGGACGTAGCGGTCCGTGCGGTAGGCGTAGTGTTCGAGCCGCAAGCATTCCCGCACCCGCGCATCCAACGCCCGCCCGCGCCGGATAGACTGCCCCGCCGGGATTCCCGGCGACTCTTGGGCGTGCCGTCGCGCCCGCGGAGGTAACCGCCGGCGCCCCTATCGAGAATGGGGCCTCGGCATTCCCCGACGCGGCGGAGGGGGAGGGCCAACCACGGCAGCGGGCACCTTGACCAGGGGCAAATTTTTTGCCTTGACGTCCCCCTGGCCTACCCTGTAGGTTCGTTGTGCATCCTTGGAGCGACGCAACTCAGCGACAGGCTTGGCGGTTGGAGCGGAGGGCGGCCGTGAAGGGCTTTTTGGCTCAATCTCATCGTGTCGCGACGCCAGAGCGATGCCCCGGAATTGCTCATAGTACAGTTCCAGGGCGTCGCGAGTCTGCTGGACCTGCCAGTTGGACACACCCCCGCGTTGCGCGATGTTCGCAAGGAATACCTCGATGTCGCTCCGTCCCAGGTCCCTGCGCCTGCGTCCCGGATGCCGCGCAAAAACCTTCGCACCCACGCCATGCAGTACGGGATGGTCTTTTCCTGTGACCCGGCCTCCCGCAGCACGGCGACGTACCCCCCCGGCCAGCGCGGCTGCTGGTTCAGCGGCGCCACTCCCCGTCGAGTCGTTTGAGGCATAGCATCCCACCGCCGCGTGCTGGCAGGATGCTATTTTCGAGGCAGAATACTATGTTGGGCGGCTATATGAGGCTGACAACCACAATCCACCACCTCTTTTTCACAAGTGCGTGTTTTGTCGTCGGACGGCGCATCTGATGCGGGCGGCCTAGCGGCGCGAGCCGCAGCCCGGTCACTGCGCTCTTCCGCCCGAACGTCGCGGAC
>Ga0209514_10001222_pt1 | contig 46075 bp, 50 predicted proteins | sample Subgrocontami58m_FD_187452 | JGI IMG/M metagenome (GOLD analysis project Ga0209514, IMG submission 187452) | Subsurface groundwater microbial communities from S. Glens Falls, New York, USA - GMW37 contaminated, 5.8 m (SPAdes) (version 3) | ecosystem: Environmental > Aquatic > Deep subsurface >... | reverse complement strand
GCCGGCCGGTGCCGGCGGGTGAATTTACCCGCTTATTCCGCACGACCGACGATTCAGTGCGCTTGAGCGCTCCGCGGCTGGTGCGCCCGCACAGCGTGTAACGCACTGATTTGCCCATGCCTGGGTCAGCGGCGGTTGATCGCGACGGGGATGCGGTGCCGGCCGAACTGGCCGTGGAAGGTTTCGAACGCGCCCGCGATGCGCGTTGAGCAATACGGGCACTTGCCGTCGGGGGTCAGCTCGTAGGACGTGATCTCGTACCAGTCGCGCACGATCAGCGCCGCGTGGCACGACGGGCAGAAAGTCGTCCCGCCTTCGCGATCGTGGACGTTGCCGGTGTAGACGTAGTGCAGCCCGGCTTCCAATGCGATCTGGCGCGAGCGATGCAGCGTTGCGGCGGGCGTGGGCGGCAGATCATCCATCTTGTAGTCGGGGTGGAACGCGGTGAAATGCAGCGGCACATCGGGCCCGAGTTCCTGCATGATCCATGCGCACATGGCAGTGATTTCCCCGGCCGTATCGTTCTTGCCGGGAATCAACAGCGTGGTGATCTCGACCCAGACATTGGTCTCGTGTTTGAGGAAGACAAGCGTATCGAGTATGGCCTTCAGGCGCGCGCCGCACAGCTTGACGTAAAACTCGTCGGTGAACGCCTTGAGGTCCACGTTGGCGGCGTCCATCCTGGCATAGAACTCACGCCGCGCCTGAGCGTGCATGTAGCCGGCGGTGACCGCGACGGTCTTCACGCCGCGTGCGTGGCAGGCATCGGCGGTGTCCATCGCGTACTCGGCGAAAATCACCGGATCGTTGTAAGTGAACGCAACGCTCTTGCTGTGGTTGTCGCATGCTGCGCGCGCGATCGCCTCGGGCGAAGCTTGATCCATAAGCGTGTCCATTTCGCGCGACTTGCTGATGTCCCAGTTCTGGCAGAATTTGCAAGCGAGGTTGCAGCCCGCGGTGCCGAACGACAGTATCGACGAACCCGGGTAGAAGTGATTGAGCGGTTTCTTTTCGACAGGGTCGATGCAGAATCCCGACGAGCGGCCGTAGGTGGTGAGTATCATCTGGTCGCGCATTTCACCTTCACCGCGCTGGCGCACGAAGCAGGCGCCGCGCTGGCCCGCGTGCAGCCGGCAGTCGCGCGGGCACAGGTCGCATTGCATGCGCCCGTCCTCGAGCATGTGCCACCAGCGGCCCCGGTATTGGTTGGGCGCCGCTGCCGGGGGCGTTACTGTTCCGACCATTTGCTCACCGTATAGCGCGAGAGCTTGACCGCGGGATCCCAGAAGTCGGGCGGCAGCCCGGCCTTGCGCTTCAGGTAGCCGAAAAACACCCGCGGGTCGCTGAAATTTTCCCACACCTGCGGCAGAAACGTGCTGCGATGATGACCGTACTCGAAAATCACGCCATCGATCCCGGGCCTCAACTGCGCGAGCGCATCGTCCTCGTCACGGAACGACGCGCGTGCGACTGCCGACAGCACCGATACTTCGACGCGTATCGTCTCGAACTCGTGTTTCGTGAGCGGCTTGAAGCGCGGGTCGCGGAAGGCTGCGGCAACCGCGTTGGCTTTCACGTCTGCGATAAGCGCGCGGTGCGCTTCGAGCGTGCCGATGCAGCCGCGCAGTTGGTCCTGTTGCATCAACGTGACGAAGCTCGCAGCCGTCGAGTGCAGCCAGTCAGCGTCCTCACGCGCAGACAGCGGCGTGCCGAGTTCACCGGCGATCGCGGCGCGCGCAAGTGGCAGCAATACGCCGCCGGCATCCTGCGGCAGCACGGTGCTGCCGGTGCTTTGCCGCAATGCGGGCGTGCCGTTGTCAATGGACATGCGGCGTTTCGTAAAACGCAAATGCGCCATAGCCGACTACCTGCCGGCGGTCGCCGGCGGTGTCGCCCGAGTTGCGCAAGTCGAGCAGTTGCGGCGTGAGACTGCGCCGGCGCGCGGCGAGTAACAGCCCGTTGACCGGCGTGCCGCCGCAGGCCTGCTCGTGCGAAATGTCGGTGCGCAGATCGAGGATCGCCTGCGCGGTGGCGCGGTCGATTGCCTGCGCATCGTTGTAACCCAGGTAATGCGAAAGATCGGAACTTACCACGATCAGCGTTTCCACGCCGCCCCACAATCGATCGAGCACCTGTGCAATCTCGTCCGCGGTTGCGTCGCCGACTGCGAGCGGCACCACGGAGAACTTTTCAAGCACCGTTTGCAGGAACGGCAGATGCACTTCGAGCGAATGCTCGCGCGCATGGGCCGCCGGGCTCACGCTGATTTGCGGCAGTGTTGACAGAGTTTCGACGGCAGCGGCGTCGACGGAAATATTGCCGAGCGGCGTTGCCAGCACGCTTGCAGCGGGCAATGCCAGGCCGCGCACCGGCACGCGGTGGACCGGACCGAGCAGTACCACCCGCGTGATTATGCCGCGCGCGGGCGCCAGCCGCGCGTAGGCGGTTGCCGCGATCGCTCCGGAATAGACATAGCCGGCGTGCGGCGCGATGATTGCCTTCGGCACCGGTTTGCCGCGCGCGGCGGATGCGGCGCCCGCGAGCAACGCGCCGACATCGCGCGCGAGTTCCCTTGCGGCAGCCGGATAAAACATGCCCGCGACAGCAGGTTGACGCACCGTATTCATAAGGGCCTCGCTGAATCGATAAACACTAAATGAGGGGCCGGGGGCGGAATATCAAGGCTGCCGGCCCGACACGGTGGTGACGGGAAGATTATAGTCCTCGCCGGCCATGCGCTGCCCGTCCCGGCGCTCCTGCGGGGGCTGATACAATCCCCACCAATCGCCACCGCGTTTTCCTGCCCATGTCAAAACTGTTTGCCCTGATACCTGCCGCCGGCAGCGGCTCGCGCATGGGGGCAGACCTGCCCAAGCAATATCTGCCGCTCGCCGGCAAGCCGCTGCTCCATCATGCGCTCGGCTGCCTGTGCCGGCGCGCCGAGATCGAGCGCGTCTTCGTGGTGCTGGCTGCGGGCGACCGGCACTATGCCGAGTACGATTGGCAGCCGTTTGCGGCGAAGCTTGAGCCGTTGTATTGCGGCGGCGAGACGCGCGCGGCGAGCGTATTCAACGGGCTGCTCGCGGTGCGCGACGCAATCGACGGCGGCGACTGGGTGCTGGTGCACGACGCGGTGCGGCCATGCCTCGCGCCCGAAGCGCTTGAGCGGCTGATCGTGGCCTTGCGCGACGAGCAGACCGGTGGTTTGCTCGCGCTGCCGGTGGTCGATACGCTCAAGCGCGGCGATGACGATTTCTACGTCGTGCGGACCGAGCCGCGCGAAAATCTGTGGCAGGCACAGACGCCGCAAATGTTCCGCTACCGGGTGCTGCTGGAAGCGCTACGCGCGATTGACCCGGCGCACGCGACCGATGAAGCGCGCGCGGTCGAGCAGCTCGGCCTGCGGCCGAAACTGGTGATGGGGGACACGCGTAACCTCAAGGTCACGTATTCTCAGGATCTTGCGCTCGCGGAGCTAATACTTAGATCGATGGAATGAGGCTTACATGAGGATAGGACAGGGTTTCGACGCGCATCCATTGAAAGCCGGGCGCAGGCTGGTGATCGGCGGCGTGACGATACCGCACGCCAAGGGCCTCGACGGCCATTCCGACGCCGACGTGCTGCTGCACGCGATCTGTGATGCGTTGCTCGGTGCGGCTGCGCTTGGCGACATCGGCCGGCATTTTCCGGACAGCGATTCCCGCTACGCGGGTATCGACAGCCGCAAACTGTTGCGCGAGACCGCCGCGCTGCTCGAAAGAAATGGCTGGCGGCTGGTCAATCTTGACGCGACTGTCATCGCGCAGGAGCCGCGCCTCGCGCCGCACATTCCGGCGATGATCGCCAACATCGCCGCCGATCTCGGCGCACCGCAGGGCGACATCAGCATCAAGGCCAAGACCACCGAGAAGCTCGGCTTTACCGGCCGTGGGGAGGGCATTGCCGCCGAGGCCGTGGCGCTGATCACATGCCGCGCGCCGAATTCCGACCGGAACAGCGACTGACGCGCGCACCGCGCCCGGCGCGCGTGTTTTTCGCGCTGTGGCCGGATGATGGCGTGCGCGATGCGCTGCACCGCGAGGCGCAGATATTGCACCGCAACTGCGGCGGGCGTGCGACGCGCCGCGAGAACCTGCACCTGACGCTGGTTTTTGTCGGCGCGGTGGCGGTGGAACGGCTTGCTGACCTCAAGGCGGCGGCTGGCTCGATCACCGGTTCGTCGTTCGAACTCGTGCTCAAGCAGCTCGGCTATTGGCGCCACAACCGTATCGTGTGGGCAGCGCCGCTGAGCGTACCCGAGACGTTACGCGAACTCGCCGGCAGTCTCGAAAGCCGGCTGCGACAGGCAGGGTTCGAATTCGACCAGCGGCCCTATGCGCCGCACATCACGCTGTTGCGGGACGGGCGTGCGCCCGGGGCTCCGGCACCGCTGCATCTGGGCTGGTCTGTCAGGGACTTCGTGCTGGTTGAGTCAGCCTACGCACCGCACGGCGCCGCATACCGCGTGCTGGCGCGTTGGAGGTTGGGCGGCTGCGATTTCGTCATGCCGGCGCAGGCCGGCATCCAGTAAGGCGTTGATTTGCTTGATGCGAGTTCCCTGGACCCCGGCCCCGGCTTGGAACCTGCCGGGGCAGGCTGTCACACGCCGGGGTGACGACTCGATCACAAACAAGCTACCGGCTACTCATTTTTCGGTGGGCACGGGGGCACCTTTGGTGGGGGCTTTTTTCGCGGGCGCGGGCTTCTTCGGCGCCGGTCTTGGGGGCGCTGCTGACTCGCGCAGCTCCTCCACCAGCTGGATTGCGCCGCCGGTGAAACTCAACGTCGGGTTGTCGCGGCAGTATTGATCAAGATACTGGTGCAGTGCATCGCTGGTGGGCAATGTCCCTTCCCTGACCTGCTGCCCGGGATTCCCATAATTGTGTCCCGAAACAAAACCGCGCACCCAGAAGTCGTAATACGCACGGATGGCCTTGTTGTCAGCCGATTTCATCCAGGTATTACAGGAAGCATCCTCGCTGCCCCAGAAGATGTTCACCGGCACGCGCTGCGGCGGGGTCGCCGCAGGCGCCGGCAGTGACATGGCTAGCAGCGCGGCGGCCGCAAGCAAGGCTTTCATGACGTGTCCCCCCCAGGGTAAGTCAGCTGCCAGCCATGCTAGCAGGTTTTGCTTTTCCTACCGAATAGTGGCGCGCGTTGGCCCCAGTGTTTGTATAATGGCGAACGGGAGTATGCCGGGGGGAGAATGGACTATCTCAGCATTTTCAGACGTATCGTCGACGATACCGAGAGCGCGGAAGGCGAGTTTTTGCTGTTACCCGGCTGGGACGATAAGGATTGGCAGAAACTGTTCGCGGCGACTACGCCGCGGCCTTTCAAGGCGAGCGAATTCGTAATCCAGCGCGGCGTCAAAGACCGCGTGCTGTATCTGGTTGCCGCCGGCTTGCTCGAAGTCGGGGTGACCTACGTGAATGGCATTAGCATCAGTCCGCTTGCCCAGATCGGCGCCGGCAGCGTGATCGGTGAGCAGTCGTTCTTCGACGGCCAGGCGCGTTCAGCCAACGTGTTTGCCGTTACCGATGGCGAGCTGCTGTGCCTGACGCCGGAAAAATTCGGTCAGTTTTCCGCGTCCGAACCCGCCCTGGCGCGTGATCTGTTGTTCTCGCTCGCCCGCGTCCTGTCGCTGCGCTTGCGGCACACCACTTTCCGCGTGCGGCGCTGATTTAGAGCGCCTCTTAGCTGTTCGTCTGGATCACCGGAAATTCGACCCGCGCTTCCAGCCCGCCGCCCTCGCGCGCGTGCAGGGTGACGCTGCCGTGATGTAACCGCGCGATGCGATCGACGATCGCGAGTCCCAATCCCGAACCGCTGGTGCTGCGCGCCTGGTCAAGGCGCGTGAAGGGCTGCAGCATGCGCTCGGTTTGGGCCGCCGGGATGCCGGGACCGCGGTCGAGCACCGACAGTCGCACGCGCCCGTTGTCCGCCGCGGTTTCGACTTCGACGACGGGACCGCCGTGGCGCAGCGCGTTGTCGATCAGATTCGTCAGCAGGCGCTGAAATGCGAGGGCTTTAAGCTGTAGTCGCGGCACGCTGCCGAACCGCGTGACGATGGCTTTGCCTTGGCGCTGGTAGCGCTCGAGCACCGCGTTGACCAGCTCGTTAAGGTCGAGTTCTGAGGTGAGGCTTTGCTCGCCGTCGACGCGGGCGAAATCCAGGAACTGGTTGATTACCGCGTCGATGTCCTCGATGTCCTGCACCATGCCTTCCCGCAGCGCGGTATCGGCCGTGGCGTCGAGCATCTCGACACCGAGCCTGATGCGTGCGAGCGGCGTGCGCAAATCGTGCGACACGCCGGCCAGCAGCAGCGCGCGGTCTTCGTCGATGCGCTTGAGATCGGCTGCCATCTGGTTGAACGTGCGCGCCAGTGTGCGGATTTCGGCAGGTCCCGATGCGGTGACCGGTGACGGGGTCCGGCCGCGCCCGATCAATTCCGCCGCCCGCGTCAGCTCGCGCAGCGGCCGGTTGATGCGCACAACGATCAGGAATGCGCCGATGACCGAGAGGGCAAGCACCAGCACGCCCCAACCGATCCAGCGCAGCTGCTCCGCGAGCTCGAGCCGCTCGCGCGGCAGCGTTACCCAGAATTCCTCGCCATCGATCCTGAAGCTCACCCATACGCCGCGAATGCCGTCGCGCGAGCCCATCACTTTGGTTTCTGCGCCGAGCCGGCGCTGCAACTCGGCGGTAAATATGTTCTCGAACGGCTGGTCAGGCAGCGGCTCGACCGGCTCGTTCGGCTCGGCAATGTAGACCTGGACACCTTCTTCCTGCGCCAGGTCGCGCAGCAAATCAATGCGTTTGGCGGGGTCTGCCGTGATCAGCGCCGTGCGCGTCAGGTTGATGACGCTGGCGATCTGCTGCGCGATCTGCAGCGCGCGCGGCTCGCGCTCCGAGACGCGGAATATCTGCAGCCAGGCAAATTGTCCTGCCATCATCAGCAGCGCGAGCAGCAGCACCGTGCGCCACAGCAGGCTGCGGGGAAACAACGTCAAGCAGCTTTTCCGTCAGGGATGAACACGTAGCCAAACCCCCATATGGTCTGGATGAATGTGGGTTTGGCGGGGTCGGTCTCGATCAGCTTGCGCAGGCGCGAGATCTGCACGTCGATCGAGCGGTCGAACGCGCCGAACTCGCGGCCGCGCGCGAGCTCCATCAGCTTGTCGCGCGACAGCGGGGTGCGCGGGTGCTGGACCAGCACCTTGAGCAGCGCGAACTCGCCGGTGGTGAGCGCGAGGTTTTCGCCGTTGCGCGCGAGGCTGCGGGTGGCGAGGTTGAAGCTGAAGTCGCCGAATTCAACGATTTGCTGTGCTGTGGTCGGCGCGCCGGGCGGCTGCGGCTCGGGCATGCGCCGCAACACCGCCTGGATGCGCGCCACCAGTTCGCGCGGGTTGAACGGTTTGGGCAAATAGTCGTCCGCCCCCACCTCGAGTCCGACGATGCGGTCGACGTCGTCACCCTTGGCGGTGAGCATGATGATCGGGACCTTGTCCCCCAGGCCGCGCAGCCGCCGGCAGATCGACAGCCCGTCCTCGCCCGGCATCATCAAGTCGAGCACCATCAGATCGTAGCGCTCACGCGCGAGCCAGCGGTTCATCTCGTTGCCGTCGGCGACCGCGCGCACGCTGAACCCCTGTTCGCTGAGGTAGCGGTTGAGCAGTTCGCGCAGGCGTGCGTCGTCGTCGACAACGATGATGCGGACCTTGGATTCACTCATGGCTGGAATGCTAGCGGTTTGAAGCGGCCAATTCCACTGTTTTGTAAGCGTTTGTGGTGGTTGCCGCCCCGGCTGAAACAAATTGTTACAAAAATTCGTCCGCCGTTAACAGCAGGCTTACAAAGCTGGCGTAGCATACGCAAACAGATGGAAAGCCCGATGCCGCGAGGTGTCGCTGGAACGTATGTTGGCGGATGGGGTGTAAACACATGAAAATTCTGGTGACCATGATTCTAGCGCTGTTTGCGGTGGCCGCGCAGCCGGCGGCCGCCGCCGGTCCCTGGCGCGATTTCGGCGGCGGGCGGTTCGACGTCCAGGCGCAGCGCCAGCGGCCGGGTGATTTTCAGCGCGCTCCGCAACAGGATTTTCGCCGCGCCCCGCAACAGGATTTTCGCCGCGGCGAGCGGCCGCCGCAACGCGACAAACGCGGCGATGGCAGGCTCACCGACCAGGAACGGCGCGATTTACGCCGCGACATCGATCGCGCGGGCCGCGAGATATACAAGGGGCGCCCGTCACGATGAAGCCGTTAAGGCGCCTGCTCTTATTGATGCTGCTGCTCGCTCCGGGCGCGGCATTTGCGGCGGACGCGCTCGGCTTCGATGCGGCGCGACACCTGCTGAACCGCACCAGTTTTGCTGCCAGCGTGGACGACATCAATGCGTTCGCGGCGCTCACACGTGAGCAGGCGGCCGATCGTCTGCTGGCGTGGACGGGGACCAAGGTCGGCACACCGGCGCCGGGCTGGGTCAACAACTTTGAATCGCCGCGCCGCGTGCGCGGCATGAACGAGGCAGAGCGCAAGGCATTCCAGCGCGAGCAGTTCGAGAAAGGCGTCGAGCTGCGCGGCTGGTGGCTGACTGAAATGCTGACGACCCCCTCGCCGCTGACCGAGAAAATGGTGCTGTTCTGGCACAACCATTTCGTCTCCAGTCTGCGGAAGGTCAGGTCGCCGTCGCTCATGTACCGCCAGAACCTGCTGCTGCGCCAACACGCGCTCGGCTACTTTGGCGACATGCTGCACGAGGTGTCCAAGGACCCGGCGATGGTGGTGTATCTGGACAACGCCTCCAACCGCAAAGGCCAGCCGAATGAAAACTTCGCGCGCGAGGTGATGGAGCTGTTCACGCTGGGCGAAGGTAATTACGGCGAGCAGGATATCAAGGAAGCGGCACGCGCATTCACCGGCTGGGGGATCGATCCCGCCAGCGGCGAGTTCGTGTTCCGCCGTCAGGCGCACGACGAGGACGTAAAAACCGTGCTTGGCCGCAGTGGCAATTTCGACGGCGACGCGGTGCTCGACATTCTGCTCGCTCAGCCGCAGACCGCCGAATTCATCGTGGCCAAGCTGTGGCGCGAATTCGTGTCTCCCAATCCGGACCCGGTGGAAGTCACGCGCATCGCGCGCGTGTTCCGCGACCACCGCTATGACATCCAAGTCGCGCTGCGGGCGCTGCTCGTGTCGGATGCGTTCTACGCACCGCAACACCGCGCCACGCTGGTCAAATCGCCGATAGATCTGATTGTCGGCACGCTGCGCCAGTTCCGTTTTGCGACCGGCGAGGTGGCGCCGTTCCAGTTCGCCTTGCGCCAGCTCGGCCAGGACCTGTTCGCGCCGCCCAACGTCAAGGGCTGGCCGGGCGGCGAGGCGTGGATCAACAGCGCGACGTTGCTTACGCGCAAGCAACTGCTCGAGCGGCTGTTCCGTGCCCACGAAATGCCGCAGCCGGTACTGATGGCGATGAACCGCGACGACGCCGAGCGCGCGAAAGACATCGGCAATCCCGGCGCGAATGCCAGGGAGCGGTTCAGGCGCGCAATGATGGACGTACACTTCGATGCCAACCGGTGGCTGTCACAGTTCAGGCCCGGCGACCCGCTGATGGCGCGGGTGGTATTGGCTGCCGATCCCGCCAACCCGCAGCCGGCGGGCATGCAAGGCATCGATCTGCTGCGCCAAGTTGTGCTCGATCCGATGTATCAATTGAAATAGCATACGCGCACCGAACCACGACCCGCGAATCACGAGCCACGAGCCACGAGCCACGAAGGAACGACCATGGACCGACGTGAATTTTTGAGTGTTATCGGCGCGACCGCCGCGGTCGCGTGGCTGCCAGAGGTTGCGTTCGCGCAGCGCGCTGCGGGTGGTTACAGCAATCTGCTGATCCTCGTCGAGCTGAAAGGCGGCAATGACGGTCTCAATACCGTGGTGCCGTATGCCGACGGCGAGTATTACAACCTGCGGCCGCGCCTCGCCATACCGCGTGACCAAGTGCTCCAACTCGACGCCCGCAGTGGCCTGCATCCGGCGCTGCAGCCGCTGCTGGCGTTGTGGCAAAACCACGAGCTTGCGATCGTGCAGGGGGTGGGCTATCCGGGCGCGAACCTGTCGCATTTTCGCTCGATCGAGATTTGGGACACCGCTTCGAAGAGCAGCGAATACCTGCCCGAGGGTTGGCTCACCCGTGCTTTCGCCAGCTCGCCGGTGCCGAAATCCTACGCCGCCGATGGTATCGTGGTCGGCTCCAATGAGATGGGACCGCTTGCCGGCGGCGGCACGCGCGCGCTCGCGTTGACCAGCACCGAGCAGTTCCTGCGCCAGGCCAGGCTCGCTAGCGCGGAGGGCACGGCGCGCAATCCCGCGCTCAAACACATCCTCAAGGTCGAGCGAGACGTGGTGCGGGCAGCATCCAGCCTCAATGCGGATTACGCGTTTCGCGCCGAATTTCCGACTCATCCATTCGGCAACGCGCTGAAGACGGCTGCGCAGGTCGTGGCGAGCCAGGCGGGCGTCGCGGTGGTCAAGGTCTCGCACAACGGTTTCGATACGCACAGCGGCCAGCAGGGAGTGCATCAGCGCTTGTTGAAAGAGCTGGCCGAAGGCCTGGTCGCGATGCGCGCGGCGATGCAGGAAATCGGGCGCTGGGATTCGACGCTGATGCTGACCTACGCCGAGTTCGGCCGCCGGCCGAAGGAAAACCAGAGCGGCGGCACCGATCATGGCACCGCCAATGCGCATTTCGTGCTCGGCGGTCGCGTCAAGGGCGGCATCCATGGGTTACCGCCGGCGTTAACCCGGCTGGACGGCAACGGCAACCTGCCGTTCGCGGTAGATTTCCGCGACCTCTACGCGACTGCGCTCGAGCGCTGGTGGGGCGTCAACTCAAGTGTGGCGCTAAACGGCAGGTTCACACCGGTCGACCTCCTTAGGGCATGAGCGTACCGTCTGGTAAATTCCTTTTCCCTTGCCGCGAGTAGGCCCGGATAATGGGGGTATGAGGCCCCGGTCCGATGCTGCGTCGGTCGCTACTGCAGCGATGAAATTGCTTGCGGTCACCGGGGCTGCATTCGGACTCGCGATTGCCGCATGCGGCGCAGCCGCGCAGTCGGCGCCTACCCCTCCCGCGCAGCCGGCAAGCGGGCCGGGGGGAGCCGATTACCGCCATCGCGATGTAATGGGGACTTCCTATGACGGCGGCAAGACCCAGTTCTGGCTGTTCGAGCCTGCGAACCCCACGCCAGAACAAGCACCGGTGATCGTGTTCAGCCACGGTTGGGGCGGGGTCGATCCCGCGCCTTATCGTGCCTGGATCGACCATATCGTCAGGCGTGGGAACATAGTTGTTTATCCACGTTTTCAAACAGATAACCGAACCCCGCCGCGCGAATTCACGCTCAACGCAATTGCAGCAGTCCGGGCCGCGCTCGACGTGCTCCGTAACGATCCCAACCGCGTGCCTGCCGATCCTGGACGCTTTGCGCTGGTCGGGCATTCGATAGGCGGCGCGTTGAGTGCAAATCTGGCGGCGCTGGCGGAGCGTGCCGGCCTGCCGCCACCGCGCGCGGTAATGAGCGTGGAGCCGGGCAAGACGTGGAGTCTCACGCGCCGTGTCGCGTTCCCGCTCGAGGACTTGAGCACAGTACCGCGGGACACACTGCTGCTGGCGGTCGCCGGGGACCGTGACCGTATCGCGCGGGATGTCGATGCCAGACGCATTTATCACGAAACCACGCAAGTGCCGCCGCAGAACAAAAATCTGGTGCTGGTAGCATCGGATTATTACGGCTCGCCGCCGCTCGAAGCGCACCATTTCGCACCGCTGGCGCGTAGCGGGGCTGCGGCGCCGCAAACCTCGGAAGGGCGCCGGCCGGGCGTTTTGCGCGAACGGCTGGAGGAGCGGCGCGCCGCGCGCGGCGACATCGTGGATAACCGCAAGCCCGATGTCCGGGGGCAGCCCGAAGCCCGCGATGAGGACGAACTGCCGGACGTTTCAGCCGCAACTGCGACGACTCCCGATGCGCTCGACTTTTACGCATACTGGAAGCTATTCGACGCACTGACTGACGCCGCTTTCTATGGCAGAAACCGCGAATACGCGCTCGGTAACACCCCCCAGCAGCGCTATATGGGCGCCTGGAGCGACGGCCGGCCGGTAAGGGAACTCATCGTCCTGGACCGTCCCTGATGGCGATTTGCCACAGGTAATTCATCGCATTACACATCCAAGGCCACCAACAAACCGGCCGTTCGTTATGCTACAGGCATGCAGCGGTTTTGCCGCCCGGAGCGCTTTTTTTAACGATTTTTTCGAGGTTTTGAGCCGCAGACCCCTGATTTCATATATCATTACACATAGGCGCGGCGTGGCTGCGCGTGCGCTACTGCGGGCGGTAAGTCCAAAGTTTTAGTGTGAAATCAACGCGAAAGACACACCATGCTAGCAACACGGATACGCCAAAAAGACGGGATTTTCTATCTGGTGAGCTATCCCGCAAAAGACATCCTGAACAAGGTGCGTTTCATCAGCCGTTACTACGACGAAGACGAGCAGATCGCGCCGCAAGCCATCCCGCAAAACGACGAAATCGCCCAGTTCATCTCGCGCATCGAGCGCACCGACGCTGCATTTCAGCGCCAGTTATCGCGCGCCAAGGTGCGATCGCTCAAGAACTTCTACGAAATGGCGGTGACGCAGCCGCCGATCCCGGGCACCGTGCTGCTTTTCACCGCCGATCAGCTCGGTTTCCGCGCGGTTGAGGGCATGGACAACATCGGCCACCTGCAGGAGCCGACGTCCAAATATCTGATTATCGACGGCCAGCACCGGCTCGCAGCGCTGCGCTTTTACCTGAACGAGCACCCGGACGAAGCCAAGAGCATCGACGTGCCGTGCGTGGTTTTCGACGGCCGCAGCGAGGACTTCGCGGCCGAGATGTTCGTGATTATCAATTCGACTCCGACCCGCATTAACAAGAGCCACCTGGTCGACCTTTACGAGCGCGTGTCGTGGGCGGACCCCGACCGGCGCTTCGCCGCGCGCATCGTGGACAGTCTCTATGCCGAAGGCGACAGCCCGCTGCGCTACCGCGTCAACCGGCTCGGCGGCCGCAGCCAGAAGGACAAGTGGATACTGCAGGCCGAGCTCTTCAACGAGCTATACCGCTGGACACGCGCGGACTGGAAGAAGATCAAGCAGGCGACCAACAGCTACAAAGAAGCCGAGCGCTACTACTGCGTGGTGCGGGACTTTCTGAAAGCCGCGAAGCTCGCGTGGGGCGACACCTGGGCCAACGACGGCTACATGGTTACCAAGCCGGTCACGCTCAAGGCCATGATCAGGGTCTGCGCGGATCTCGCGCGCGCGGATGCCGAACCGGTCGACACCCGTATCAAGCGCTGGGAGGAGCGGCTGGCCGTATGGAGCGAGCAGCAGAAATCCTTCAGGGTGGAAGGCTTCTACGAGCGTTTCCCCGCCAAGGGCGAGGTCGAACGCGTCGCGCGCATCCACCGCGATCTGGCGCGGGCGGCAGACATCGAAGTAAAGAGCGTCGCGAAGAGCGGGTAAACAGGGACAGTTGCAGAGCCCTGCTTCGTCATTCCAGCGAGTGTAGGCCTGCGCCGGCGGGTTCTTAGCCGTGATCCAAGGCGCAATGGGTTATTGCGCCGCAACTACCATGATTTCGACCAGCGTGTCGGGGGTCCCGAGCCGGGTTTCGACGCAGGCGCGCGCCGGCGGGTTTTTCGGGTCTATCCAAGCGAGCCACGCCTCGTCCATCTGCGGCTTCAGGCGCATGTCGGTTACATAAACCATCGCCGACAGCAGCTGCGTCTTGTCGGTGCCGGCGAGCTTCAGCAAGCCGTCGATCTTCTTCAGAATTTCCTCGGTCTGGGTTTTCATGGGCGCGCCACGATTGTCGGCCGTCAAACCGGCGAGATAGGCGACTCCGTTGTGCGTGACCAGACGGCTTAAGCGCGAATCGGATTGGTGGCGCGTGATGGTGCTCATGGGATTTCCTTCCGTGGTGGGTGGCGTAAAAACGCTGCGAGGCAGCGCGTATTCTCGAGTTTTCCATTGTGCAATGAACCGCGGCAGCGCGCAATCTGCGCGCGATTTGACAGCGCGGCGCGCACACCGCACCATCTGCGCCTCAAGCAATTGAAAGGAAGCAACTGATGGATTTGCCGCTGCAAGGCGTGCGCGTGCTCGAATTCGTGCACAGGGTGATAGGCCCATGAAGTTGCTCGATATCGCGCGCGTGATCCGCAGCAAGAACGCGGGCCCGACCACGCTCACCCTCGATCTGATGTTCAACGACGCCGCGGGATACCAGCGCGCGCTTGCCGCGCCGTCGCTGGAACCGGCGGCGATTGCCGAACTCTATGGCCTTGCGCCGCGGCAGGTCGAAGTGATCCCGTATCCGCCGGCGATTGCGATCAAGATCGTGATGGACCGCAAGCTCGTTGCCGGTGACCCCGGCGACCGCGATGTCTACGGCGCGCAACAGCACGGCCCGCTGCTCGGGATCGAAATATGAACGCAATCCAGAAACTGAAGAGCGAAGTGGTGACCCCCGCGGGGCTGCAGCCGCTGCGGGTGCTCGCGGTGTCCGGTCAGCTCGGCTACGGCATTCCGGATGCCGCATTCATCGCGGGTCTCTCGCGCAAGCCGCATTTTCTCGGCGCCGACATGGGCTCGATCGACCCCGGGCCGTATTACCTCGGCAGCGGCAACCTCGCGACCAGTGATGCGATGACGCGCGACGATTTGTCGAAAGCGCTGCGCGGCGCGCGCTCGATCGGCGTGCCTTTCCTGCTGGGCACCGCGGGCAGCGCGGGCGCGGCGCCGCATCTCGACAAAACGCTTGCCATGGTGCGTGACATTGCGCGTGCGGAAGGACTGCATTTCCGCCTCGCGTCCATCCGTGCCGACATGCCGCGCGATCTCATCAAGCACGCGATCCGCGCCGGCAAGGTCAGGCCGCTCGGCGCGATTCCGGCACTCACCGAGCACGAGGTCGACGCTGCCACCCACCTTGTCGGCCAGATGGGAATCGAAGCGTTCCAGCGTGCGCTCACCGCCGGCGCCGATGTCGTGATTGCGGGGCGCGCCTGCGACACCGCGGTATTCGCTGCAATCCCCGCGATGCTCGGTTATCCGGTCGGGCCGGCGATGCACATGGCGAAGATCAGCGAGTGCTGCTCGCTGTGCACCACGCCCGGCGGCCGCGACGCACTGCTCGGCACGCTCGACGGCGACAGTTTTACGATTGACAGCATGAACCCGCTGCGGCACGCGACGCCGATGTCGGTGGCGGCCCACAGCCTCTACGAACAGGGCGATCCTTACCGCGTGATCGAGCCCGAGGGTGTCTTGAATACGGAAGCCGCGCGCTACGAAGCGGTTGACGAGCATCGCTGCCGCATAGCGGGCGCGCGCTGGGAACCGGCAACCCGGTTCACGGTGAAAATCGAAGGCGCGACGCGCGTCGGCGAGCGGGCGGTATTGCTTGCCGGCTGCGCCGATCCGAAAGCGATCGCGGCGATGCGCGAGATTCTGCCGGCGGTCGAGAAGACGGTGCGCGAACTGGTGTCCGAATCGGTGCGCTCGCCGTTTGCACTGTATTACCGTGTGTACGGCATCGATGGCGTGTTTGAGTGGCAGGGGCCGCCGCCGGCAATGCCGCGCGAAGTATTCGTAATGGTCGAGTGCATTGCGGCGAGCGCCGAGGATGCAAAATCGGTTGCGACCGTGTTCAAGCAGTACCTGCTGCACCATGGTTTCCCCGGGCGCATCTCGACCGGCGGCAATCTCGCGTTCCCGTTCACGCCGCCGGAAGTCGTCGCCGGAACCGCCTACCGTTTCAGCGTCTATCACGTGATGGAAGTCAATGCGCTCGAGCCGCTGTTTCCCGTGACGATCGAAGATATTTGACTGCAATGGATCTGGGCCTCAAAAACAAGCTGGCGCTGGTCACCGGCTCGACCGGGGGAATCGGCTTTGCGATCGCCCAAGGGTTGCTCGAAGAAGGGGCGAGGGTCATCATCAACGGCCGCACGCAGCAACGCGTCGACGAGGCGGTGGCCAAACTCAACTCCGCCGGGAATGCGCTCGGCGCCGTTGGCGATATGTCCACTGCGGCGGGCGCCGCGCAAGTGGTGGCGCGAGTGAATGCCGTAGGGCCGCTCGACATCCTGGTCAATAACGTGGGCTCTTTCGAGGTCAAGCCGCTGGCCGAACTCGAAGACGCCGACTGGGAGGCGATGTTTCAGTTGAACGTGATGAGCTCGGTGCGCATGAGCAAGGCGTTTTTGCCCGGCATGCTCGAACGCAACTGGGGCCGCATCGTATTCATCGCGTCCGAGCAAAGCGCCAAGCCGAATCCCGTCATGCTGCATTACGCGATGAGCAAAGCCGCGCTGGTCTCGATTGCACGCGGGCTGGCGGAGTCCACCAAGGACACGGGCGTCACGGTTAACAGCGTGCTGGCAGCGGCGACCTGGAGCGAAGGCGTCGAGGTTTTCATCACCAAGATGGCGCATAGTCAGGGCGTCGCCGTCGAAACCATGAAAACGGATTACTTTCGTGGGGAAGCCCACAACTCCTTGCTGCAGCGCTTTGCCACCACCAAAGAGATCGCCGACCAGGTGATCTTTCTGTGCTCGGCCAATGCTTCGGCGATCAACGGCGCCGCGCAGCGGGTCGACGGCGGCGTTATTCGCTCGATGCTGTGATGTAGCGCAGGCGCCTCGCCGGCACGAACCGGCCGGGAAAGCGTTTCTTGCAAAATATGCGATTTCATCGTATATTTAGAACATGTGGATTCCACGCGACGTCGAAGCGCGACTGCGGCGCTCGGTAGGGACCCGCCCGGTCGTAGTGTTGACCGGCGCGCGTCAGACCGGCAAGACCTCCACCTTGCGGCGGCTGTTTCCGCAACACGGATTTGTTTCCCTCGACCTGCCCACGGAGGCGGAGCAAGCGGAGAAGGAACCGGACGCTTTTCTGCGTCGACACCCCGCGCCTGTGATCATCGACGAAGTGCAATACGCGCCCGGCCTCTTTCGGCACCTTAAAGCGGCGGTAGACGCGCACCGCAGCCGGCACGGACAATATTTGTTGACGGGTTCGCAAAAGTTCACCCTGATGAAAGGCGTTTCGGAATCGCTGGCCGGCCGCTCGGACATCATCGAACTGGAGACGTTGTCGCTGGCGGAAATTCAGGGAGCGCTGCCGAAAACCGGCCTGGAAACCGCCATCGTACGCGGCGGGTTTCCGGAATTGCATGCCAACCCTGAGATAGATTTTGTCGCGTTTTACAATTCCTATCTTGCCACCTATCTGGAACGCGATGTCCGGTCGCTTGCGAACGTCGGCAGCCTGCGCGATTTCGAGCGGTTCCTGCGCGCTTGCGCGCTGCGTTCGGCCAACCTGCTGAACAAAGCCGATCTCGCGCGCGATGTTGGGGTTGCGCCGTCCACTGCCAATCAGTGGTTATCCATGCTGGAAGCGTCCGGGCAGGTAGTGCTGCTGGAACCGTGGTTCTCCAACCGCACCAAATCCATCATCAAGAGTCCCAAGCTTTACCTGGCCGATACCGGCCTGCTGTGCGCCTTGCTGAATATCCGCTCCGAGCACGATCTGCGCCAGTCGCCCTCGGCGGGGGCGGTGTGGGAAACGTTCGTCTTCGCCCAACTGCGCCATCGCGAGCGCCGGGCTGGCCGCGCCGCAAGCTTGTTCTTCTGGCGCGACCGTACGCGTGAAGTGGACTTTGTGGCCGAGGCCGGCGGACATGTTGAACTGTTTGAGGCGAAATGGACCGAGTTGCCTGGCGCTGGTGACGCGGTAAATCTAAGCTTCGTGCGCGACGTGGTGGGTAAGTCCCGGATTGCCGGTGGCGCCGTTGTTTGCCGCGCATCGAACAGTTTTCCTCTGTCCAACGGGTTCCGGGCCCTGTCCATCGCGGATTTTGTGTAGACTCGTTTCAGGAGGAACCCGCCATGTCCGCAAACGTCGCTCGCGATCTCAAGCCGGTTGATGCGCTGGAAGTGCAGGTGCTGGTGGACAACGTCACCGACACGCTGTCCACGGTGCCGAAGGACGTGACCAACGAAGGCGTCGTCCTAGTGCGCAACGGCAGCCTGAAAATGTCCGCCGGCGAATACCGGTGTTGCGCGCACCACGGGCTTTCGCTCATCATCACCGCGCGCGCCGGCAAGGAAAAGCGCACGCTTATTTTCGACGCCGGGCCGGAAGCCTACACGGTCACTCGCAACGGCGCACTGCTCAAGGTGCCGTTCGCCGACGCGGGCGCGCTCGTGCTGTCGCACGGCCATTGGGACCATGCAGGCGGGCTCGTCGAAGCGGTGCGCCAGGTGGTCGCGGCGAACGGCGGCAGCCAGGTCGAGTGCCACGTCAATCCCGGCATGTTCGTGACGCGCGGGGCGCGGCGCCACAGCGACGAAGTGCTGCTGCAGAAGCCGGTACCGAGCGTGCGCGAGCTTACTGATGCAGGCGCGACGGTCGTCAATGAGCTGGAAGCGCGGCTTATTCTCGACGGCATGTTCTACGTCAGCGGCGAGATTCCGCGCGTCACGGCATACGAGCGCGGGCTTCCCGGCCAGGTCAAGCGCGCGGCGGATGGCAAGTCATGGGAACCCGACCCGCTGATCATGGACGAGCGCTACGTCGCCGCACACGTGAAGGGCAAGGGCGCGGTAGTGTTCACCGCGTGCTCGCATGCCGGCGTAATCAACGTGCTCAAGGACGCGCGCAACGTCTGCGGCGACGTGCCGCTGTGGGCGGTGATGGGCGGCTTCCATCTGTCGGGCGAGAAGATCGAGCAAATCATCCCCGACACGGTGAAGGACATGCAGTCCTTCGGCCTCAAGCGCATCGTGCCCGCGCACTGTACGGGCTGGCGCGCGGTGCATGCTTTGGCCAACGTTTACGGGGACGATGTGCTGGTGCCGTCGGCGGTGGGGAGACAGTTTGCGTTTTGAGCAGTCGCATCGATGAAGACGATCCAGGTCAAGGTCAAGCCCCGTGCACGAGTGTCCGAACTCGAGGAACTGAGCGACGGTAGCTGGGTCGCGCGAGTCAAGGCTCCCCCGGTCGACGGCAAAGCCAATATAGAGCTGGTGACCCTGATCGCCCGGCATTTCGGCGTGCGCAAAGCGCAGGTATCGATCAAGAGCGGCGCGTCCGGGCGCCTGAAGTTGGTGCGGATCGAGGATAGTTAAGTGTTGCAGGTTTCCTACGGCAAATCCCTGGCGATACGAAAGCCGCGCCGGCCACTGCGCAGGTCCTTGTTATCACCTTCCCTGCGAGCGGATCGGATGTCGACTGGCGAAAGTCCCCAAGCGCCGCCGCGAACCACCGCCTTCCCGCATTCTCCGTTGAGCCAGGGCGAGTCGTTGACTGGCGCGCCGGCGTAGGACGCGTTCCAGCAATCCGCAACCCATTGCCAGACGTTGCCGTGCATATCGAACAGGTTGAAGCGATTCGGAGGGAATGATCCCACTGGCGTGGTTCTATCGCTGGCGTCCTCGGAGCAGCCTTTGCAATTCGCCATTTTCCGGCCCACGGCGTCGCCCCATGGATAGGCGGTCCCGGTGCCCGCTCTCGCCGCGTACTCCCATTCGGCTTCGGAAGGCAGCCGGTAAATTTTTCCGGTTTTCGCGTTGAGCCACGCAATATATTCCCGGGTATCGTTCCAGCTCACGTAGAACACCGGTCCCGCACCCCGGCCCCAGCCCCTGTCGTTGGGTTTGTGTTTACAGGCGCCCTCCCGCATACAGTGGTCCCACTCGCCAAAAGTCACGGGATAGCGCCCGATCGCGAAGCCGCGCCGTATCGCGACGCGAGCGACCGGGCCTTCCGAGGCGTGATGCCCCGGTTCACTTGAAGGAGAACCGCGCTCAAAAACGCCGGACGGAATTTCTACCAGTTCCGGACAATCCGGACAGTCACGAAATACGCGCTGCGGGAGCGTCTGTGCAGAGGGCGCGCTCTGGAAGGGGGTGAACGCGTACCACGCCGAGGCCAGAACGGTTGCGCCCAACATGGCGCCTGCCGCGAGCAGCGCCGTTTTACGCCTGCGTCGGCGATCCAGAAAGGCAGCGCGCTCGTGCCCGGGCAGGACGCTATACACCGCGACGGGCGCCACGATGTTTTTGACGCGCTTGCGCCCTTCGTACACGAATAAATGCTCGACTTTATTCTGTACGTGCACGAGCACGCTGCCCGAAACCATGATTCCGCCGCTTTCGGCCAATCCTTCGAGGCGCGCCGCCACATTGACGCCGTCGCCATAAATAGTATCGCCGTCCGTGATCACGTCCCCCAGATTGATGCCGATGCGAAATTCCATCGCACGGTGGGGCGGCAGATCCTTGTTGCGTTGCGCCAGTTCGTCCTGGATTGCAACCGCACATTCGACGGCTGAAACGGGACTGGTGAACGCCGCCAGGACGCCGTCGCCGGATAAATCAATCAGCTTTCCCTTGAACCGCGTGATGTGCTCGCGAAAACAATCGCGATACGTTTTCAGCGTTTCGAGCGTGCTTCGTTCCTGAGCCGCCATGAGGCGGCTATACCCGGCAACGTCGGCCACCATGATGGCAAGCAGTTGTCGATCCGGTCCGATCTCCGGCATTGCGCCCCCGTTCTTGCGAACACGAGGCGAGTACATGCCTCATTTCCGGGATAAACGCAATCCCGGCACCGGCTTGGGAGGACTTGGTCAATCCAGCGGCACGGCGCCATTGGCGCTGATCACGTGCTTACCCTCCGGACTGCGCACGAATTCGAGAAACCTGGCGACGGCCGGGCCAGACTTCGCCTTGGTGACGAGGAACGAGTCGCGCGTCATTCGGTAGGCACCGCTGCGCACGTTTTCCACGCTCGGTTCGATACCGTTCAACATCAGAGGCTTGATCCGCGCCTGGCTCTGTTCCACGATCGTCATGGTGGTCATGCCAATGGCGCCGGCCGTGCCGGAGAGGGCTTTGGCCATGTCCCCGGACTTGGGCATTACCCCCACGCGGTCCGGCATCTGCATTTGGGCCAGGCATCCGACCCGCTCCCTGACAATCTCGGCATCGACTTCAGTGTCGGGTCTCGTCCGCGGGGCGACCGCCAGATCGGGCCCTCCCAGTTCTTTCCAGTTGATCAGCCGGCCGGAATAAATATCGCAAATCTGCTTGTCGGCGAGACCCGTGGCGGGCACCGTGGCATTGACACCGAAAACCACCGCGACTTTGGCAATCTCCTGCACTGCCATACCCTGCCGCACGAGGTCGTCGACGGCCAGCCCGTGACTTGCCATCGCGATATCGATGCTGCCTCCCGTCAAGGCTTTTATTCGCGCCTTGGTACCCATCCCTTTGCCGATCTCGACCGTAACGGCAGGGTGCCGCTCCCCGTAGGCTTTGGCGAGCGCAGCTACCAGGGGGGTGACCCCGGTTGACCCGTCGATGACAATCCTGTCGGCGGATTGGGCGTGCGCCGCGCCTGCAAATGCGCAACTCAGCGCGAGCACCAATACCCGGGATCTCGCAGCGCGAAACGTAGCTTCCGACTTGACGACCGTACTGTGCGTGGTTCTCATAGCGACCTCCAGTGATTATTTGTCAATGCAACGAACGTGTTCTCGTTGCTGCACGTGAATCATGCGCCGGGCCGGAAATCCAATCTGCGGGGCAATGCGCATTTGTTTTGTGCGGTATTCACACTTTGCGCGCATGAACTTCCGGGCATTTCCCGGCAACTCGGCTGCGGGCAGTCTGTGGACTGACAGGGGCCGGCGCCTTAGAATTGACGCCCGTAATCACGCCCCGCCGGAGTCGCCATGACGGACCGCAACCGCCCCGATATCCTTACGAAGGCGGAACTGCGCGCGCTGTCCAGCCAGGGCCCGGTCAAGTCGTTCCGGAAACAAACCATAATCGTCAATGAAGGCGATGAGACGGATTCGCTTTACGTCATCCTTTCCGGCCGGGTCAAAGTGTTTCTGGCGGATGATTCCGGCAAGGAGATCGTGCTCGGCACTCAGGGCCCGGGTGAGTATTTCGGGGAGATGGTGCTCGACGGCGGAGCGCGCTCGGCCTCTGTCATGACGCTCGATCCGTCGCGCTTCATCATCATTCCCCGCGCCAGGATGCGTGAATTCCTGCGCGGCCAGCCGGAGTTTTCCGTCCGGCTCATTGAAAAACTTATCCGGCGCACCCGGGTGCTTACCGAGAGCGTGAAGAACCTCGCGCTGATGGATGTCTACGGACGCGTGGCGCGCCTGTTGCTTGAGCTCGCGGAAGAAGATCGCGGCAGGCTCGTCATCCGGGAGAAGTTAACCCAACTGGATGTCGCAAATCGAGTGGGTGCGTCGCGCGAAATGGTCAGCAGGATACTCAAGGACCTTGCCGTTGGCGGCTATATCAGCGTCAAGCAGAAGCGCATCACCATCCATAAGGCGCCGCCCCGGCATTGGTAGATGCGGAGTCATTGCCGGCCGCCATCGTCTGAGCGATACTCGTGTTGTGGCCGCGTTACACTCATGAGCGTTGCACGGCTGGGCCGGATGCATTCATACTCTGACCGAAAGAAACCTGACATGAACTCCCGAACCGATCCCTCGCGCCGCCGGGTGCTTGCCGCGAGCGCGGGGGCGGCGCTGGCAGCCGTGCTGGCACGGTTTCCGCGCGTGGCATGGGCTGCGGAAGTACCTCTCAGGACGCGTCCGATCCCGCACAGCGGCGAACAGTTGCCTGTCGTCGGCATCGGCACCGCGGTCATCTACGATTTCGAAAACGATCCCGTGAAATACGCCGAGCGGCGTCAGGTCATCCAGACCTTTGTTGCGGGCGGCGCCAGGCTGATCGACACGGCGCACTCCTATGGACGCGCGGAAGACCGGCTGGGCGAACTCGTCGCGGATCTGGGCGTGCGTGAGAAGCTCTTCCTTGCCACCAAGTTCTCGTTTGCCGCGGATCGCGCCGCTGCCACGGCGTCGCTGCAGGCATCGCTGCGCCGTCTGAAGACCAATCGCGTCGATCTCATGCAAGCCTGGAACGTCGGCGATCCGAATTACGATTTCGGCCTTCTGCGCGAATGGAAGCAGCAGGGGTTTTGCCGCTACGTCGGCATGACGACGAGTTCCCTGCGCCAGTACGAGGCAATCGGGAAAGTGCTGACGCGCGAGAAGCCGGATTTCTTCCAGGTGAATTACTCGCTCGGCGATCGCGAGGCCGAGTCCAACCTGCTGCCCGCCGCGCGGGATGCGGGCGCAGCGGTGCTCATCAATCTGCCCTTCGGACGGAACTCGCTGTTTCGGAAAGCAGGCGGCAGGCCGTTGCCGGATTTCGCGGCCGAATTCGGCGCGCGGACTTGGGCGCAGTTCTTTCTGAAGTTCATCCTCTCGCATCCAGCGGTGACCGCGGTCATCCCCGGCACCGACAAGCCGGAATACATGCTCGACAACCTGCAGGCGGGCCGCGGACCGCTGCCTGACGCCGCGCTGCGCAAGCGCACGATTCAATACTGGGATGCGCTGACATAATAAAGGAGAACACATGATTCGAGCAGCAATCATCGGCCTTGGCTGGTGGGGACGGACTATCGTCGACTCCGTGCAGGGCAAGAGCGATCAGGTCACTTTCGTTGCGGCCAACACGCGCACGCGCTCCAAGGCGGAGGATTTCTGCCGCGACAGGAAAATCGAGTTGCGCGACGATCTCGACGCCATCCTCAGGGATCCTGCGATCGACGCGATCGTCTACACCACGCCCCACAGCCAGCACGAGGAGCACGTGAAGCGCGCGGCGCGGGCGGGCAAGCACATCTACGTGGAAAAGCCGTTCACGTTGACCGTGGCGAGCGCCCGGTCCGCCCTCGATGCGGTCAAGAAGGCCGGCGTCGTGCTCGGCATTGACTATCAGCGCCGCTTCGAGCCTGCCATCGGTGAAATCCGCGCCCGGGTCCGGGACGGCCGTCTCGGGACGATCTGTTTTGGCGTGGCCGAGGGGACTGCGCCAGGCGGACTGTTCATGCCGAAGGAGTCGTGGCGCACGAACCCGGATGAAACCCCGGTCGGTGCGATGACGGGAATCGGCGTGCATCTCGTCGATGGCTTTATCGACCTGTGCGGCGAGATCGCGCAGGTCTATTGCGTCAACACGCGGCGGGCAGCCCCGCTCGTTGACGATACGACTACCGTCATGCTCATACACAAGAGCGGCGTGACATCGAGTTTCAACTGCTCGCTCGCGACCGCCCCGAATTATCGCGTTGCGGTTTACGGCTCGCGCGGCCGCGCAGAGACTGAAAACAATCTGGGCGGGTTTCGCTTCAGTCCCGCGCCCGACAAGCCGGGGCATCCCCCGCCTGCACAGCCGGAAATTATCGACCATAAGGGCTCCAATCCGGTGAAAGCAGGATTAGAAGCGTTTGCAGCGGCAATTCGCGGCAATGCGCCGTTCCCGATTTCCGCGGAGCAGATCATTCACGGTGTGGCTGTCTTCGAGGCGATCGTGAAGTCGGCAAAGACGGGCAACCCGGTCAAGGTCGGCTGAGCGGCAACATGGACTATCGTGAAGTCAGTGAAATTCGCGACGGCATGCGGATCGACTGGGACGTGCCGGTCGGGATGGAAGACGGTGTCATCCTGCGCTCCGATGTCTACCGGCCGGTGGCCGACGGCAAATACCCGGTCATACTGACCTACGGTCCCTACGGCAAGTGGCTGCACTTCGAGGACCTCTATGACGACCAGTGGCGCCGCATGTGCGAAGAGCATCCGGATGTTCCCTCGGGTTCCACCAACAAGTACCAGAACTGGGAAGTGGCCGATCCGGAGAAGTGGGTGCCGGACGGATACGCCGTCGTGCGGGTCGACTCGCGCGGCGCATGCCGCTCGCCCGGGCTGCTCGACCTTTGGTCGCTTCGCGAGGCTCAGGATTTTTATCATTGGATCGAGTGGGCCGCCAGGCAATCCTGGTCGAGCGGCAAGGTCGGGCTCAACGGCATCTCCTATTACGCGATGAACCAGTGGCAGGCGGCGGCGCTGCAACCGCCGCATCTGGCGGCGATCTGCATCTGGGAAGGCGCGGCTGATTATTATCGCGATCTCAGCCATCACGGCGGCATTTATTGCACGTTCGCGGATACGTGGTTTCCCAAGCAGGTCGTCAGCGTGCAGCACGGGCAGGGAACCCGAGGCTATCGCAGCCGCATGAACGGCGACTGGGTATCCGGACCCGAGACGCTCAGCGAGGAAGAACTCGGCGCTACGCGGCGCGATTTCGCCGCAGATTGTTACGCCAATCCGCTCGCAAGCGACGAGTACTGGGTTTCGCGCATGCCCGACTGGTCCAAAGTGAAGACCCCGCTGCTCTCATCGGCCAACTGGGGCGGACAGGGTCTGCATCCACGCGGCAACTTCGAAGGCTTCGTGCGCGCAGCTTCGAAAGAAAAGTGGCTCGAAGTGCACGGCATCGAGCACTGGACCGAGTTCTATACGGACTATGGCGTCAGGATCCAGAAGCGCTTCTTTGGCCATTTTCTGAAAGGCGAAGACACCGGCTGGACGAAGCAGCCCAAGGTCGCGCTGCTGGTGCGCCATCCGGGTGAGAAGTTCGTCGCGCGCGATGAAAACGAATGGCCGCTCAAGCGCACGCAATGGACAAAGTTTTTTCTGCATCCCGGGTATGCGCTCTCGACCGACGCGCAGCAGCAGGCGGGCAGCGTCACCTATGGCGGCCTCTCGGATGGCGTGACGTTCCTCACTTCGCCGCTCGAGAAGGATACCGAAATCACCGGCCCGATCGCGGCCAGGCTGTGGGTCTCGTCGGCGACCGAGGATGCGGATCTGTTCCTGGTAGTGCGGGTGTTTGCGCCCGACCTGAAGGAGGTCACCTTCATGGGCGCGCTCGACCCGCACACGCCGGTTGCGCAAGGCTGGCTGCGCGCCTCGCATCGCAAGCTCGACAAGGCGTTATCGCTGCCGTACCGGCCGTATCACACTCACGACGAAATTCGGAAACTCACGCCGAATGAGGTCTACGAACTCGACATCGAAGTGTGGCCGACGTGCGTGGTGGTGCCCAAGGGCCATCGCATCGGCCTCACGGTGCGCGGGCGCGATTACGAATGGCCCGGCGGCACGGTCAAGGGCCTCGGCAATCTGAATGCGGTGTTCACCGGCGTCGGGCCCTTCCGTCACAACGATCCGCGCGATCGGCCGGCGGCGGTATTCGGCGGCGACGTGACGCTGCATATGGGACCGGACCGCCAAGCCTGCGTGCTGCTGCCGATCATCCCGCCGAAATAGCGTGGGTTCCTGGCGCGCTATCATGTCGACCGGCCAGACCAACCGTGTTTTCAAGACAAGGAGAAAAAATGATCCATGTTGTCGCCGTCATCACCACCAAATCCGGAATGCGCGATTCAGTCCTGCAGGCATTTCGGGCCAATATCCCGGCTTGCAAGGCAGAGCAGGGCTGCATCGAGTACGGGCCGGCCGTCGATGCCGAGAACGCGCTCCCGTTTCAGACGAAATGCGGGCCGGACACGTTCATGGTAATCGAAAAATGGGAAAGCATGGAAGCCCTGAAGGCGCATGCCGCCGCGCCTCATATGGCGGCGTATGGGGCGAAGGTGAAGGGCATGATCGCGACCCGGGCGGTGCATATACTCTCGCCGGCCTGACCTCAAACGTGATTCGGCTGCACAAGAGCTGAGCGCGTCCTTACTCCTTCAACAGCCGCTCCCAGTTCCGCGGCAACGCGATTGCCTTGGTGGTCGGCTGCGTGTGACCGCCTTCCATCACCATCAGCCGGTTGCGATGCGGGTCGCCGCACACGACGATGTGCAGGATGTCGGGGCCCGAGAGGATACGGACCTGATCGTCGGGCCCGCCCGCAAACTCGCCGGGAAATACGCCTTCCTCGATCCGCTCGCGCGCGATGATGCCCGAGATGCTGGTGAATCTGGAAATCCAGTCGAATTCGCGCAGGCTCATGCGGGTGTTTTCGTAAAGGTGCTGCTTCACGTCCTGCTTCGAGTATCCCGCGGCGGCGAGCGACCGGGCCACCGGTGGCGACAGCAGCAGGGTGACCATGACCTTCTCGGCGTTCGGCCCGCGGCCGGGAAAGTTGTAGAGCCGCGTTTTCTTGGTGATCTCCTTCGCCAGCATCTCGAGCGCGATCTGCGCGCCGCTTTGCCCGGCCCGGTCGTAAGGCGCGGGCGACGAGCCCCAGTTGTTGGTGACACCAATGGTTACCGTGTTCGCGTTGCGATCGTATCCCTGCTCGACGTGAAACGGCTCCCACGGGCTTTCCGCGGCGCGTTCCGCCAGCGCGAACGCGAGCGGATAGCCGAACGTGCCCATGTAGCTCGAACCGGGCCGGAAGCCCGCGATATTCCTGACGATGAGCCCGATCGCCCGCCCGATGGCCGGATTCGGCGGCCGCGAGGCGAGCTGCGCGCCGGACTGGATTCCGAGCTGGTCGAGGATCGGGCCATTGATGATTACGAACGGAAAAATGCCCGAGGTGCTGCCGATGTTGTTGAGGCTGCACCGCTCGTCGCCCAGCGCCTCGACCGCCGCGATGATGAGCGGCATATGCTCCGGGCGGCACCCGGCCATCACCGCATTGACGGCGATGTTCCAGGGAGTCGCCTGCAAGTTGGCCGACTGGAGAACGGCAACTGCTTCGTCCGGCGCGCGATCGGTGAATTTGAGAAATTGCCCGATGCGCTCGACAGTGGGTGCCACGACAGGCAGACCGTCGCTCCATTCCTGCTGGTCGAAATAGCGGCAGACTTCCTCCGGCGTGCCCGCGAATACGGCGTCGTGCGGATTGCGCCTGGCACCTGCCGCAGCCATTTCGCCACTGCCGCGAGTCAGTCCGGTTATGATCTTGCCGATGAGGTCCGACTCGATGTTGTTCGTGATTTGCGCGGGATCGTGGATACCGAGCGGGCCGGGATACTCGGCAACACACAGGTCTTCGACGCCGCCGGACTTGCCGGTCAATCGGGCCAGAACCGAAAAGCCCGTCGTCGTGACGACGACGCTCGGAATTCCCGCCTTCTCGATTTCCGTTGCCGGCCGCGCCGCGGCCGGAGCGCAGGTGCCTCAGGCGCCGTTGCCCGAGATCACCGCATCGCACCCTTTCTCTTTCGCCATCGCGGCGATACGGCGCGCGTGCTCGCGCTGCTGGGTCGGCGTGTCGCTGCCGGGCGTATGCGGGAATTCAGTGTAGGGAATTATCCTGAGGCGCGGATATTTCTGCTGCAGCAATTTGCGGATGATCGGGAACGTGAAGTCGCCCTTGAAGACGCCGTTCCAGACTTCCCCGATGGTTTTGCCGTCGAGGTTCCCGAGGCGCTGCGCGCTGCCGCTGCGCTTGACGACCTCGAGGCCGACCGGGCTGACTACTTCAATCTTCGACATTTATTACCTCTTGTGGCTGCGCTGGCTGATGTAGCCGCCCACTGCGAGGCAGCCGGCGTTGGTGATGAAGACGGCGGCCATGCCGGCCGCCGAGCCCAGTGCGCCGAACAGCAGCGGGACCATGAAGTGCATGACCTGGTTCGCCGTGACACGCATACCGGCCGTCTCGCCGGCGCGCCCCTTGGGCGATGCGTCGTACACCAGCGTCAGCGACAGCGGCTGGCCGCAGCCGCAGCCGATGCCGAGCACGAAGGAAACCGCGGCGAGCGTCCACGCAGTGTTGCAAAACGGAAACAGGCAGTACGCCGCGCAGGCAACGAACATCGCGTAGGTAAGCAACTGCGCCGGGCCCGCGCGCCGCAATGCGATGGGCATCAGGACGCGCACGAGGATGATCGAGATCGCGAACGCGCTCATCACCGTGCCGATCGCGGTGGCTGACAAGCCTTGCGCACGGCCGTAGATTGGCATGAAGAACTGGTAGAGGTCCCATGCCGACGAGACGATTGCGCTCGCAATCAGCGCGTTGCGCAACGGCCGGATGCGCAGCAGGTCGGTCACGGCGCCACCCGCCTGCGCCGACTCGCCTTGCGTTACCGGCAGCCAGCGCGAGCCCAGCGCCGAGATCACGATCGCGGGGACCAGTGGCATGGCGAGCACGAAAAACGTGCGTGCATAACCGGCTTGGTCGATCATGAAGCCGGTCAGCAGCGGGCTGAGGAAATTGGCTGACGCGAAGCCGAGGCTGATGAGATTGAAATTGCGCGCGCGCTCGGAGGGCTTCGCCATGGCGCCCGCCAGCGTTTGCGACGCGATCTGGAACGCCATGAACGACACGCCGAGCAGCGACGCGGTGAAATACAGCACCGTGAGCGACGGCCAGATCGCCGGCAACAGCAGGGCGACGCACAGACCGCTGGCGCCGAATACCATGGGAATCTTGAAACCGAGGCGGTCGATCATGCGGCCGGCCGGCAGTGCGAGCGCGATCGGGATCACGGCGTACAGCGACACCACGGTGCCGACGACGAACGGCGTTGCGCCCTGATCGACCGCGAACAGCGCCACCGCGACGCGGCTGCCCGCGAAACCCATGTGCGCGAGAAACGTCAGCAAAACGACAATGTAGAGAGCCATGCGCATGGTGCCCGGCGTGTGCCCGCTAGTGGAGGTTCGCTGACGGCGTCATCACGCGCTTTGCTTGGGGTTTTTCGGCAGCGTATCGATATTCATCGCCCAGTCTAGCGCGGAGCGGCACCAGCCCTGCCGCTTGGGACGCAGTTGGGTTCTCTGGCGCGTGGTCCCGACGCGGATGCCGTAGACCTCCGGAGTGCCCACGTTGGTCGAGTAGATCGGCGTGCCGCACTCGGGGCAGAAGGCGTGCGCGCGCTTAGTCCCGCTTTCGGCCGTCTTGATATAGATCTTGGGTTGCCCGCTGAGAAGTTTAAAGCCCCCCTTGTGCGAGCGGACGGATACGCGATACGCCGTGCCGGTCAAATGCTGGCAATCGGTGCAATGGCAGATTCCGACGCTGTCGGGATCGACTTCGGCCTCAAACGTGATGTGACCGCAATGGCAACTGCCTTCGACGTGCATGGCTATCCCCCGGGTGGTGAGTAAATGAAAGAGCATACCATCTGACTATCGGAAAGAGACCACGTGTTTGACGCGTCTTCCCGCGAGCCGCTACACTTCACCATTCCATCTGCAGCAACAGCCCGTCCCGATCCGCCAATTCCGCACCAGGGAGATTTCCATGACTTACATGTTTCGCTTTGCCGCCGCTTTGCTGGCCACGTTCATCGCCGCTCTGCCACTCGCGCTGGCGCAGAATTACAAACCCGAATACAAGCTTTCGACCGTGCTGCCTACGAGCTATCCGTGGGGTAAGGCCGGCGAGCGCTGGGCCGAACTCGTCAAGGAAAAAACCCAGGGCCGCATCAACATCAAGATGTATCCTGGCACGAGCCTCGTCGGCGGCGACCAGACCAAGGAGTTCTCGGCGATCCGCCAGGGCATCATCGATCTCGCGATCGGCTCGACGATCAACTGGTCGCCGCAGGTCAAACAGCTCAACCTGTTCTCGCTGCCGTTCCTGATGCCTGACTACAAGGCGATCGACGCGCTCACCAAGGGCGCGGTCGGCAAACAGGTTTTCCAGATTCTCGACAAGGCCGGCGTGGTGCCGCTCGCGTGGGGCGAGAACGGCTTTCGGCAATTGTCGAATTCCAAGGGCGCGATCGCCACACCCGCGGACATGAAGGGCAAGAAGTTCCGCGTCGTCGGGTCACCGATATTCATCGACACGTTTACAGCACTCGGCGCGAACCCGACACAGATGAGCTTCGCCGACGCGCAGCCCGCGCTGTCCACCGGCGCGGTCGACGGCCAGGAAAACCCGTTGTCGGTGTTCGTTAACGCCAAGATGTGGACGCTCAACCAGAAATTCCTCACCCTGTGGGGCTATACCGCCGATCCGCTGATTTTCGTAGTGAACCGGGAAGTGTGGGCGTCGTGGACGCCCGCTGACCGCGACGCGGTGCGGCAGGCCGCGGTGCAGGCCGGCGCCGAGAACGTCGTGGCTGCGCGCAAGGGCATTGCCGGCAGCGACAACGAAGTGCTCAAGCAGATCGAGGCGCAGGGGGTTACGGTCACGCACCTCACGCCCGCGCAAGTCAAACCGTTCCAGGCCGCAGCCAAACCGGTATACGACAAGTGGGCCGAGCAGATCGGCCGCGATCTGGTGAAGGCGGCGGAAGCCTCGATCGCAAAACGCTGATGCAGGATCCGTTTGAAGTGGCGACGGGGGAGCGCGAACCGCTCCCCCGTGCTGTTTCCATCGAGCGCGGTTTCCTCGCGCTGGTGATGGCGCTGCTTTGCCTCATCACCATGGGCAACGTGCTGGTGCGCTACTTCACCAACATCTCGTTCGCGTTCACCGAGGAGATTTCGGTGTCGCTGATGGTGGTGATGACGCTGGTCGGCGCCTCGACCGCGTTCCACCGCGACCGGCACATCGCGATCGTTTTCGTGGTCAACCTGTTCGGGCCGCGGGCGCGCGAGCGCTTCGCGCGCTTCGGCCTCGCCGCGTCGATGCTGATGTTCGGGCTGCTGGTGTGGTACGGCGCGCGCATGGCGTGGGACGATTATCGCTTCGACGTGACTTCCCCCGCGCTCGGTGTGCCGCAGTGGTTCTACAGCGTGTGGCTGCCGTTGCTGTCGCTGATGATCGTGATACGGCTCGCCAATCGGCTGCGGCGCCGCTGGCGGAACGGGAACTGACGGCCGTGGACTGGGTCCTGTTTGGCGTTTTCATTGCGCTCATGCTCTCGGGCGTACCGCTGGCGGTGACACTCGGTCTCGCCGGCACCGCGGTGGTGACGCTGGGCGGCCTCGGCACGATGTCGCTGCCGACCAACGTCTATACCGGGATTGCCAAGTACCCGCTGCTCGCGATCCCGGTGTTCGTACTGGCCGGGCTGATCCTCGAGCGCGCCGGTGTAGCTGCGTCGATCGTGCGCTTTGCTTCCAGCATCGTCGGCCAGCGCCGCGGCGGGCTCGCGACGGTGGCCGTGCTGGTGGCGATGATCCTCGGCGGAATCTCCGGTTCCGGTCCGGCCGATTCCGCCGCGGTGGGCGCGGTGATGGCGCCGGCGATGCTGCGCGCGGGCTACCCGAAACCCTTTACCGCCGCGCTGATCGCGGCCGCGGGCTCGACCGATATCCTGATTCCGCCCTCGATCGCTTTCATCATCTACAGCCTGCTGGTGCCGCAGGCGTCCGTGCCGGCGCTGTTCGCCGCGGGCCTGATCCCGGGAATACTCTCGGGGCTGACGCTGATCGCGGTCGCTTCGTGGTTGTCGGTGCGCCACAACTTCGAAGCCGAATACCGCGAGCCACGCCCGCCGTTCTGGCGCAGCCTGAAAGAGGCGTTCTGGGGGCTCGCGGCGCCTGTCATCATCCTCGGCGGCATGCGCAGCGGCTGGTTCACGCCGACCGAAGCCGCCGTGGTGGCCGCCTTCTATGGTCTTTTCGTCGGCGTGTTCATCTACCGCTCGCTCGCATGGCGCGACGTGGTCGACGCGCTTGCCGAGTCCGCGGAGATTTCTGCGGTGATCCTGCTGGTCGTCGCGCTCGCGAGCGTGTTCGCGTACGCGAGCAGCACGCTAGGCACGTTCGATCACCTCGCGAAAACGCTGGTCGGCACCGGCACCTCCGAAGTCGTGGTGCTGCTGGGTATCACGCTGCTGCTGCTGATCGCCGGAATGTTTCTCGACGCGATTTCGATCTACTTCATTTTTCTGCCGCTGCTCGTTCCCGTCGCGCTTCATTTCAACTGGAACCTCGTGTGGTTCGGCATCATCATCACCATGAACCTCGCTATCGGGCAGTTCCATCCGCCACTGGGCGTCAACCTGATGGTGACGTGCCGCATGTCGGGCGTGTCGATGGAGTCAACGATCCCGTGGGTGATCTGGATGGTGATCGCGATGACCGGTACCATGCTGCTCGTCACGTTCGTGCCGGAAATCGCGCTGTGGCTGCCGCGCGTGCTCGGTTATCTCTGACGAAACGTAGCGCTAATCGGATACGGGGATGTTGGCCGCCTTGATGACTTTTGCCCATTTGCGGTGATCGTCGCCGATAAAAGCGCTGAACGCCTCGGGCGTATTGCTCATGGGCACCGCACCTTCACGCGACAAGCGTTCCCGCACTTCGGCATTCTGGATGATCCGCACGATTTCGGTGTTGAGCGCGGCGACTATTGGCTTGGGAATGCCGGCGGGGCCGACGATCCCGTACCAGCCGACGCTCGCGTAGCCCGGAACTTCCTTTTCACCGATTGCCGGCACGTCGGGCAGCAGCGGCGAGCGCCGGGCGGAGGTGACGCCGAGCGCGCGCAGTTTTCCTTCTTTGACAAAAGCGATCGATGAAGAAATGCTGGGAAACGAGAGGTCGACGTGGCCGCCGATCAAATCGATCACCGACTGGGCGCCCTTGTAGGGCACGTGGATAAACTTCACCTTCATCATCAGTTGGAGCAATTCTCCGGAAAGGTGCCCCGGCGAACCTGTGCCGGCCGAGGACTGCGTCAGGGTGGCCGGCCTCGAGCGCGCTAAAGCAAACAGTTCCCCGACCGTTTTCGCCGGAACCGAGGGATGAACCACCAGCAGGTTCGGGATCTCTGCAATCTGGGAAATTGCCGTGAAGTCCTTGACGGGATCGTGCCGCAACCGGGTGTAGAGGATCGGATTGGTGGTGAGGCCCGGGGAGGTCATGAAAAGGGTGTAGCCGTCGGGCGCGGACTTGGCGGTGAGGTCGCCCGCGATGAGTCCATTGGCGCCGGGCCGGTTTTCGATGGTGACCTGCTGCCCCAGCGCCTCGCCCAGCTTCTGGCCGACGATGCGCGCCGAGGTGTCGGTAAATCCGCCGGGCACGAACCCGACCAGTATGCGCACCGGCTTCGCGGGATAACCGGTTTGCGCCGTGGCGGCAGTGGCAAGCTGCGCGAGCACGGCAATCGCCAGCACGGTTATCGGAAGTCTGCGAATGTTGAACATCTTTACCTCCAGTGCGTTTCGGACATTGCGATGCTGTTACTTCGTTCGTTGATAGGGGCGCATTAACAGGTGCAGCCGGTTGGTCGTGCGCTCCCGGAACCGGTTCGCTGCCGGCGTCGACATGGCGAGCTTCCACGCTGGCGAGTCGCAGATGGCGGGCGATTGCAGATGATAGAGGGCCACATACTTATGATCGGTACCGCCCCTCGACCGAAATCGCCGCGCGCACAACACGCCGGGCACTGCCGCAAGCGACGGGATGTGCTCGGCATCATACCAGTGGTTGAACTCGGCCTCGAATTCAGGCGCAACATTCATCGCGTATGCAGCCAATCCTCCCGCGTTCGCTGGCGCGATCTGATTGCCGGGATCAATTTGTTCGCACGCAAAACGGGTCACTCGTTTGGTTTTGCTGCCGATCATGCGCTTGGACCACGGTGAAAAATTCCCGAACGATACCGCGAGGTACTCCGGTTTATTCAGGACCTCCAGATTTTCGAGATCGTAGATCACGAGCGATATTTTGGGATTCTCGACGCCGAGCCAGCGCACGGCATTGAGAATCCCCGCGATGCGCAGGCGCTCGGGGATGTGCTCGGTGTCGAGCCAGTCGTGGAACTCGTCTGCCGCGGCATCGGAATAATCGAGACTGCCGCCCAGTAACCCGAACTGATTCGCCATGGTCGTGTTCTCTCAGTCTAAGCCGGCGGGCGCGGCGAGGTTGACAGGGAAATTCTAGCATATAGAATATTCTTTCATATAGAATATTCTTTCAATATGCTGAAAATACAGAAGGCGCCGCAGGGGGCGCTCGCGCGCACGCTCGACATTTTCGAGAGCTTCGGCGCAGCACGCAAACCGCTATCGCTCTCCGAGATCGCGCGCACCATCGGCGCGCCGGTAAGCAGTTGCCACCTGTTGCTGCGCGCCCTGCTCGATTGCGGCTATCTCTATTCGCTCGGCCGGCGCAAGCTGTATTACCCGACGCGGCGTCTGTACGACGTGGCGTGCAGCATCGCCGCACCTGACGCGCTGATCGAGGAGCTGCGGCCGATGCTCGTGAGCCTGCGTGAGCGCAGCGGCGAGACGGTGATCCTGGGCAAGCGCCAGGGCGGCGCGGTGCTTTATCTTGAAGTGCTGGAAAGCGCGAGCACCGTGCGCTACACGGCCCGCGCCGGGGAATACAAGCCCCTGCACTCAAGCGCGATCGGCAAGGCGCTGCTGGGGGCGCTCTCGCCCGAAGAACTGGATGCGTGGCTCGGCTCGCACACGCTCGCGCGCGTAACGCCGAATACCCTGACCGGCCCGGCGCAGCTCAAGGCTAACCTCCAGCAAGGCAGGAAGCGCGGCTATTTCGTCACCCGCGGTGAAAACGTCGCCGACGTGATGGCGGTCGCCAGCAGCTTCAGCCTGGCCGGCGAGGGTTTCGGCATTGCCATTGCCGGACCGCTGCAGCGCATGGAGCCGATGCTTGCACGACACGCCAAGCAGTTGCTTGCGGCGATCCAGCGCCGTACCAAAGGGGCAGCGGCGTGAGCGATACCGAGCGCGTAGTACTCGCCGGGATTACCGGCAACGTATTGAACGTGACCCTCAATCGACCCGAAAAACGCAATGCGTTAAGCCGCGCGGTGTTGGCCGAGCTGCGCCGCGTGTTCACCGAATTCGCAGGCGCTGGCGAACTTCGCGTCGCGGTGCTGCGCGGCGCGGGCGACAGGAGTTTCGCCGCGGGAGGCGACTTGCGCGATCTCGCAAGCGTTCGCACGCACGAGGAAGCGCGGCGCATGGCGGAGGAAGCGCACGACGCGCTTGATGCGATACGCTCCTTCCCGGTGCCGGTAGTGGCGGCGCTTAATGGCGACGCGCTCGGCGGCGGCGCAGAGCTTGCCGTGGCCTGCGACTTTCGCGTCGCCGCAAGCCACGCTCACATCGGCTTCATCCACGGCCGTCTCAATATCGCCACGGCTTGGGGCGGCGGCGAGGATTTGATGCGACTGGTGGGCGCGGCCAGGGCCTTGCGTTTGCTCGCAGCGAGCGAGCGACTTGATGCCGCTGGCGCGCAACGCCTGGGCCTCGTGGATGCGGTGGGTGCGCCGGCGGAGCCGCTGCAGGCGCTGACTGATCGCTACATTGCGCCGTTCCTGCAGCAGGTCCCGCAAGTGCTGCGCGCCTTCAAAGCGCTAGCAATGGCGGTCCGCAGGGGCCTGCCGGGCACCGATATCCGCGCGCTCGAAACCCACCACCTGGTCGAGACGTGGGTGCTTCCCGATCATTGGCATGCCGCTGACAAAATACTCGATGCGAGGCAGACACCATGAGCGCTCCGATTTCGCAACAACGACCTGCAACCGGCGCTGGCGAAGGCGCGCCAAAGCCGCCCAAACCGGCGAGCAGCGCGGGCATTCCGATTCCCGTTGTCGCGACCGCCGGGATGCTGCGCGGCGCGCCGCTGGAGGCGCCCGGCACCTATCCCTACACGCGTGGCATCTTTCCGGATGGCTACAGCGGGCGGCTGTGGACGTTTCGTCAATATTCCGGGTTCGGTACCGCGGAGGAATCGAACCAGCGTTACCGTTTCCTGCTCGATCAGGGGCAGACCGGACTGTCGGTCGCGCTCGACCTGCCGACGCAATGCGGCTACGATCCGGTCGATCCCATGGCCAGACCCGAAGTCGGCAAAGTCGGGGTGTCGCTCTCGACGCTTGCCGATGCCGAGGTGCTGTTCGACGGCATCGATCTGACGCGCATTTCGACCTCGTTCACCATCAATGGCACGGCCGCGATCATCTACGCGATGTACCTCGCGGTGGCCGACAAGCACGGCGTGCCGCGCGAAAAGCTTACCGGCACGATCCAGAACGACATCCTCAAGGAATACGTGGCGCGCGGCACCTGGATCTTCCCGGTCCAACCTTCAATGCGGCTCATCGCCGACAGCATCCTTTATTCGAACGACGTGACCCCGCGCTTCAACCCGATCAGCATTGCCGGCGCGCACGTGCGCGACGCGGGCGCCACCGCGGTGGAGGAGATCGGTTACACGCTCGCCAACGGGCTCGCTTACGTCGAGGATCTCAGGCGCCGCGGCGGCGACGTGGAAAAGTTCGGCAGGCGGCTGTCGTTCTTTTTCTACGTGCACATGGACTTCTTTGACGAGGTGTGCAAGTTCCGCGCCGCGCGCCGCGTCTGGGCGCGGCTGATGCGCGAACGCTATGGCGTGCAGGACCCGCGCGCGCAGCATTTTCGCTTCGGCGTGGTGTGCGGCGGCTCTTCGCTGGTGGCAGCGCAGCCCTACAACAACATCATGCGGGTGACGATCGAAACCATGGCGGCGGTGATGGGCGGTGCCCAGTCCATATTCACCTGCGCTTACGACGAGCCCTTTCAGATACCCACCGAGTTCTCGGCCGAGCTGGCGCTGCGCACGCAGCAGATCATCGGGTATGAGTCCGGTATCGCCAAGACCGTCGATCCGCTGGGCGGCAGTTATTTCGTCGAGCAGCACACCGACCGCATGGAGGAGGCGATCCTCAAGGTGATGCAGGAGATCGATGATCACGGCGGTGTGATCAAGGCGATCGAGGACGGCTGGCTGCAGAGGCGCATTGCCGAACGGGCGCGCGAGCGCAAGCTCAAGGTCGACCGGGCCGAGACGATCGTGGTGGGACAAAACGCATTCCGCCGCGCGGAGCAAAGCGAGGAATTCGGCGAGGTGTTCCGGCTCGATCCGCAGGCTTCCAACCGCGTGATCGAGCGCTACGAGGACGTCAAAGCGCGGCGCAACCACGCCGGCGTGGAGCGCACACTCGAGCGCCTGCAGCAGGCGGCGGCGAAGGACGACGAGAACCTGATGCCGTATCTCGTCGACTGTTGCCATGCCTACGCGACGGTGGGGGAGATGGTGCAGCGGCTGAAGACGCTGTGGGGCGAGTTCCAGGAACCGGTGCGGCTATGACGGACCCGGTGCAGACGCCCGCTTTGCGCGGCAGGCGCATCCTGATCGCCAAGCCCGGGCTGGACGGCCACGACGTGGGCGCCAAGATAATCGCGCTCGCGCTGCGCGATGCGGGTGCCGAAGTGATCTATACGGGGTTGCGCAAAAGCCCGGACCACATCGCGCGCGTCGCGGTGGAGGAGGGCGTGGATGCGGTCGGGTTGTCGGTGCTCTCCGGCAGCCACCGCGAACTGGTCGCGAACACGCTGGATTGCCTGCGCCAGGCCGGCGCCTCCGGCGTGCAGGTATTCGTCGGCGGCACGATACCGGTTGACGATTTCGAATTCCTGCGCGGCCTCGGCGTGCGCGGGATCTATACCAGCGCCATGCCGCTGGATGAGGTGGTGGCCTCAGTGGCGCAGACGCTCGCGGAGACGGCGGCATGAGCGGCGGAGCAGGGGCCCCGACTTGTTGGGGATGCGACCCGCGAAGGACGCTCGCTGCCGACATGACGACCGAGGAGTTGCGATGACGATAACAGAGGCAGCCGCATGAGCGGGCCGCTTACCGGTTTTTGCATTCTCGAAGTTGGCCACATGCTCGCCGGTCCCTATTGCGGGATGCTGCTGGCCGATCTCGGCGCGGAAGTGATCAAGATCGAAACCGCGGAGGGGGACATCGCCCGGCGCATGGGACCGCACACCGTGGGCGACCACAACGTCTATTTTGCCAGCCTCAATCGCAACAAGCTGGGTATCATCCTCGACCTGGCGAGCGACGCCGGGCGCGCTGAATTACACGCGTTGGCCGCCCGCGCACACGGCCTGATCACCAACCTGCGGCCGCGTGCGATCAAAAAACTTGGCCTGACCTACGATCACCTCAAGGCGTTCAACCCGCGGCTGGTTTGCGTTGCGCTCACCGGCTACGGGCTGGAAGGACCTTACGCCGAGCGCCCCGCCTACGATTACGTGATCCAGGCCATGACCGGCATCATGCGGATGACCGGTGAACCCGACGCCGAGCCGACCAAGGCCGGCTACTCGGCGGTGGACAACTCGGCCGGCATCATGGCGGCGCTCGGGTTGGCGGCAAAGCTCGCCGAGGGCAAGGGCGGGCAAGTGGAGGTGGCGATGTACGACGTCATGCTCTCGCAGCTCAATTACGTCGCCGCCGCGTGGCTCAATGCGGGCGAGCTGCCGCAGCGTTTCGCGCGATCCGCCCATCCCTTCATTGTGCCCGCGCAGGTATTTCCGACGCGCGACGGCTGGCTCATGCTGTTCATCACGCACGACGATTTCTGGAACATTTTTTGCGAAGAGGCGGGCCGCCCGGAATGGATGCGCGACGCGCGTTTTGCCACCGTCGAAGGGCGACGCGAAAATCGCGCGCTGGTGATCGACGCCCTCACCGCCCTGCTCGAGACCGATACCGCCGCCAACTGGGTGGCGCGCCTGGTGCCGCGCGGCATCGTTGTCGCGGCGGTGGATACGCTCGACAATGCACTGGTAAGCGATCTCGCCCGGTCACGGGATATGGTGGTGACGCTCGCCGGCACCAAGGTGCGGGCTGTCGGCAATCCAATCAAAACCTCAGGCGCCAAACCCGAGTACCGGACGCCGCCCCGGCTCGGTGAGCACAACGCGCGCATCCTCGGAGGGCGCCTCAAATGAGCAGCGGGCCGCGTGTGCCGCTTGACCGTACCGCGCTCGGCCGCACGCTGACGCGAATCGCAAACGCCGGCAGCCGCGCAGCACTGGGCGGGCTGTCCGGTCGTCCCGCGTGCAGCGTAAGGCGCATCGGTTTCACCGGCGCGCCAGGCGCCGGCAAGAGTACTCTGATGCGCTGTCTTGCCGCGGCGAGCCTCGCACGAGGCCAGCGCGTCGGCGTGCTGGCGGTGGATCCGAGCAGCCCGTATTCCCATGGCGCCATTCTGGGAGATCGCATCCGCATGGGGGAGGTGGCGAGCCATCCCGAGTTTTTTTTCCGCTCCCTGGCGAGCCGCAGCGCGCACGACGGGTTGGCCGACAATCTCGCCGACATCCTGTGCGCGATGGAGAGCCACGACTTCGATGAATTGCTGGTCGAGACCGTTGGCGTGGGCCAGGCCGAGCTCGGCGTGCGCGCGCTGGTGGATTGCGTCGTGCTGGTGCTGATGCCGGAGTCGGGCGACCAGGTGCAGGCGATGAAGGCGGGTATTATCGAAATCGCCGACGTGTTGGTCGTGAACAAGGCGGATCTGCCCGGCGCCGGACTCATCGCAGCCGAAGTGAAGGACGTGCTGGGGCGCCGCCGCGGCGACGCGAAACTGTGGGTGCCGCCGGTCATTCTTGCTTCGCAGCACGACGCAGCCTCGCATCAGGCGGTGGCGCAGGCCATCGAGGCGCACTTTGCGTGGCGCCGCGGCCGCAATGACGAAACGGCGCGCCAGCGCGCTCGCGCCGCGTATCATGCCCGGAGCCTGCTCAATCAACGCATCGAGGAACTGCTGGCGGAGCTGCCGCCCGCCACGTTCGATTTGCCGCCGCGCGAAGTCCATCGCGAGCTGGTGGCGCGGCTGGCAGCCGATTTCGACGCTTCCGTTTCAACCCACACTCAGGAGGCATGACATGAAGAACGTCCTCCGCGCGTTCATGGCAAGTGCTGCTCCGGGGCTTGCTGTTTGATTCCGATCACTTGAGCAGCCCGAGGTCGGTCATGACCGCCTTGGTCGTCGCGTACTCGCCTTCGAGGTATTTCGCGAACTCCCGGCTGCGCAGGAACTGGGGGGAAAGATCGTTTTCTTCGAGAAAGCTTTTCCATTCGCCGCTTTCGACCGCTTTGGCGAGCGCGTCTTCCCAGAACGTCACGTGCGCGGGCGAAAGCCCTTTCGGCCCGGACATGCCGCGCCACGCGGCGACGCCGTCGGTGGCAATGCCCTGCTCCCGCAGCGTCGGCACGTTCGCAGCAGCGCCGCCGCGACGCTCTCGCGCGGCGATCGCGAGTACGCGCAGGCTCCCGGCTTTCACGTGGGGCATGACCGACGCGAGCGACGACACCATCGCGTGGACGTGTCCGCCTGCGACCGCGGTGATCGATTCGCCGCTCGCCTTGAAGACCACAACCTTGAGCTTTTTGGGATCGAGCCCGCCGGCCTTGACCGCGGCGCCCAAAGCGAGGTGAGTCACGCCGCCGCGCGACGGCATGGCGAACGAGACCGAATCCGGGTCCGCTTTCAGGCGGTCCATCAGGTCGCGCATGTTAGTCATCGGCGAATCGGCTTTGACCGTGATCGCGTTGCTTTCGACGAGCAGGAGAGCGATCGGCGTAAGGCTGGTGTAGTGCTGCTGCGTGACGCCCGTGAGCTCGTTGGTGAAAATCGTCGGGTTGGTCAGCAGCAGCGAATGCGGATCGGCTCCGCGCTGGCCGAGGTAAACGACGGCAAGGTACTGGTTGCCCCCGGGCTTGTTGATGGCGGCGACCGGCGTTGTCACGAGCTTCTGGTCCTGGAGCACCTTCTGCACGATGCGCACCATCCTGTCGTTGTTGGCGCCTGGCCCGGTGGGAACGATGAGTTCGACGAGTCTCTCCGGCCGCCATCCGGACTGGCCCCACGCCGCGGGCGCGCCGAGCGCGACGAGCAGCGCGGCGCACGCCGCGGATAATCGTGCGGCCCACGCTAGCCGTTCTTTGGCGCTCATTACTTGGGAGTTACGTTTCAGCGCAGCGGCCAAGACCGTCAACCTTTGTTGGCGAGAACCGAGAGATGCGTCGACCGCGGATCGCGCGGGCGCCAGCGGCCCGAGTCGACGAGCGTCAGGAAATCGAGCAGCAGGCGATTGAAGAAGTCGGGCTCCTCGAGGTTGATCAGGTGGCCCGACCACGGCACCACCGCGAGCGCGGCGCTCGGGCACGCGCGCTTGATGAACAACCCGGGCTCGAGGCATTTGTCATCCTCGTCGCCGGTCACCAGCAGCAGCGGTACCTTGAGCCGCCGCAGGTCTTTTTCCAGCGAGTAGAGCGGCGGCCGCTTGCCGAGCACCCCGCGGAAGGTATGCGCGTAACCCGTGGCCGAGAGCTCGACGGTCCGGCGTGCGAATTCTTCGAATCCGCGCGGATCCTTGTTCTGGAACTGCACCCGCGAAGGACCCACGCGATGATCCCGGAACGCTTCCTCCAGCCCGAGCGTCTCGATGCGCCGCGCCTGGGTTTCGATGTCGCGCTCGAACTGCGCGCGCTTGTCGCCATCGGAGCCGATGCCGGCGTTGATCGCGGTCAGCGATCGCGTCATGCGTGGATGGCGCAGGCCGCAATGCAGCACGGTGTTGCTGCCCATGGCGGAGCCCACAAGGTGGGCTTTGCGCAGCTTCAGGCCGCGCATCACGTCGGCAACATCGTCGGCGACGATTTGCTGCGAGTATTTCGCGCGGGCGCGCGGCACGTCGGAAGGCGGATAGCCGCGCGCATTGAAAGCGATGCAGCGGTAGCGCCGCCCGAAGCAGCGCATCTGCGGCTCCCAGCTCCGGTAGTCGCCGGCAAGCTCATGCACGAACACAACCGGCGTCCCCTTGCCCGTCTGTTCGTAATAAAGCTTCACCCCGTCGCGCGTGGTCACATAGCCCATGGCATTTCCGTTCCGCTCGGCATTCGTCGCTGCATCCTTACTTGGCCATTCCAAGCTCGCTCATGACCGCCCTGGTCACGCGGTAGTTGTGCTCCAGGTACGCTGTCAGCTCCTTGCCGCGCAAAAACGGGCCGGCCCAGTTGTTCGCCTCGAGCGTTTTCTTCCACTCGGCGGTCGCGACCATTTTCGCGAGTGCGTCTTCCCAGTATGCCACCTGCTGCGCGCTGATGCCCTTAGCACCAAACACTACGCGCCAGCTCGCTTGCGTGACGTCCATGCCCTGTTCGCGCAACGTGGGTACGTTCGCCAGCGCACCGGGCATGCGCTGTTGCGCCACGATGGCGAGCACGCGAATCTTGCCGGAATTAAAGTGCCCGAGGGCGGAGCTCACCGACGATGCGACCGCATGGATGTGCCCCCCAACCATCGCCGTCAGCGATTCGGAATTGGTCTTGAAGACGACCGTCTTGAGCTTGCGCGCGTCAACGCCAGCCGCCTTCACGGCTGCGGACAGCGCCAGATGGCTGGGGCCGCCGCGACTGACGACGCCGAAGGCGATCGCCTCAGGGTCAGCCTGCAAACGGGCGAACAGATCCTGCGCGTTCTTGATCGATGAGTCGGCGGGCACCGAAAAGACCGTATGTTCGCTGAAGAGCAGCGCGAGCGGCGTGAGATCGGTGTAATTCACGGGCGAAATGCCTGCGATATGGCTGCCGATCAAGGTCGGATTTGCAATCAGCAGGTAATGCGGATCGGCCGCATGCTGGTTCAGGTAGGCGACCGCGATCGTCTGATTGCCGCCCGGCTTGTTGAGGACTTCGAGCGGCGTTGGCAGCAGCTTTTCGTCGCGCATGATCCGCTGGATCGCGCGCGCGACCTGGTCGTTGGCGCCGCCCGGCGCGGTCGTCACGATCAGTTCGACCGCCTTCGCCGGCTGCCAGGTCTGAGCCGACGCATCCCCGACGAGTTGCGCGGCACATGCCATCAGCAGCGGCGCGTATTTGCGGAGTGAATCGCGGATCCTGTTCATCAGATGCTCTCCTGCACATGCGCGGACGCGCGGTAGCCACGGCCCATGGACTCTTGAGGTTATCGCCAGAATCGTATCACTGCAAGCCAAAGCGAGTGACTGCCCGCGGTTTCGGTGATACAGTTTCGGCCCGCGAAAACTTTTTGAACGAGGTGCGTCATGCTCTACGAATTGCGTCGCTACGATGTGGCCGCCGGGAAACTGCCGGCGCTGCTCGACCGCTTTGGCAGCTTCACCGTCCACAAGTGGAAGGACTTTGGCTTGCGCCTGATCGGCTTCTGGACGCCCTTGTTGGGCGAGAAGAGCAATCAGGTGGTCTACATCTGGGGTTGGGAGAGCTACGAGGAGCGCACCAAGAAGATGGCAGTGTGGCGGGCCGACCCAGAGCGCATCAAGAAGTGGGCGGAAACCGAGAAGGACGGCCCGCTGGTGAACCGTGTGTACAACCAGCTCATGGAACCGACTGCGTACTCGCAGCTCGACAAGGGGGAAGCCTACGGGCCGGACGCCTCCACCCGCAATCCGTACCTGTTCGAACTGCGCGAGTACCAGGCGATGCCGCAGAAGATTACCAATGTCGCCGAGCGGTTCGGCGGTTTCACCTGCCAGGCGTTCAAGAACCACGGTTTTCGCCAGGTGGGCTACTGGCTGAACCGCGTGGGCGGCAACGATCACCAGCTCGTCTACATGCTGGCCTGGGAGAGCCTGAACGAGCGCGTGACCAAATTCGACACGTTCGCCAAGGACCCCGACCGCGCGCGCGTATTCGCCGAGAGCGAGAAGCACGGCCCCATTGTGCAGCAGGTGACTACCACGATTCTGAGGCCCACCCCCTTCTCGCCGATGAAGTGATCGAGGCGAATTGCCGCTCAAGCGCTTGAGAGTTTCTTCGATCGCAGCGCGATCCGGGGAAGCGAGCGCACCGAGCTTGCCGCTTCAATCAGCGTGGTCCGATCTGCGCGGGACAATTTGCCGAGATCCCCGTCCTTGAAGTAGGTCAGCGCCTTGAGGCATGTGGCGGGTTGCAAAGCGTTGCCGAAAAAGAGCCGCGCTGCGGTGAGTCCTTGGGCCAACGAACCGCCGGCGCGGATCATTGCCGCGATGTCCTGGTAGTCTTTTTTCTCGCTGCGTTGCAGGATAACCTTGAGTTTGTGCGCCATCAAATCGTCGAGCGAGGCGATTCGCGCTACGCCGTCATCGCACAGCAGCGGGTCGCCGATCCGGCCGAATGACATGCCGCCGAAGAAGGACACCTTTACGCCGTTGCCGCTGCCCGAACCGGACCGAGGTACCAATACAGTAAGCGTGTCCTTGGAGTCCTGCAGCGTTGTCGCTCGCCGCATGAATGCGAACGCAGCCCTGATTTCGTCCTTGTTCAGCTCTCGGTGGTGAAAAAAATCGAAGTCAACGGAACGGCGGTGGCCGAGTTGCAGCGAAACCGCGGTTCCTCCGTACAGGACAAAGCCCAGTTCGACGCCGGGACGCAGTTCCGGCCACAGTTCGCGCTGCGGCCGAGCCAGCGCAGCGAAATTCGGTTTGAGGATTGCGGCTGCTGCCATCGGCGTTCATGCCGTCAGTGCAGCTTGCGCCGCGGCAGGGGCGGAATCCGCCTGCGCGCCAGGCCCAGCCGGTGATGCCAATAGATCCAGGATCGCTCGGAGAAGCGCCCGGCTTCGGCTTCGCGCAGCGCGCGCACCAGTGCCTCACGCCCGAGTGTTGCTTCGAGCTTCAGCACGTCGTCGTAGTCGCCCATCTCCATGACCTGGGTCGCGATGAAGTTCGGCCTGGCCAATGCCGCGGCGGGTGACAGCCACCAGACGTAGCGCCGGGCCAGCGTTCGCAGCAGACGATTGCCGGCGCCCGCTCGTGTTGCCGGACGGCCAGCAGCGCGCCGCACAATTGTCGCGGTGACCGGAATAGCCCACTGGTGGCCGATTTTCCGTGCGCCGGGAATGCGGTCCGCGGCAAGCAATTGCAGGACGCGGATCCGGCTCACACCCTCGCGTTCGGCGAATTGAGATACGGAAAGATGCGATGCTGCGCCCGGCCCGGCATGCTTATCCATGCCGGCATTTTAGCATAATGTCTTATCAATCAGGTAGGGGCCTCGGTCGCGGGGCAACGGCTGGCAGGACTCCGGATCGGCGATCTCGAGGATGTAGGCGTCCGCATGCCCGACTGCCGTTCGCATTCGGCCATCAGGTTTCCTGTCTTTCTACCGAAGGCGGCACTGCGCATCGCTTGACATGATTCTCACTTCGAGTCATATTGTAAGACATGAAGTTTAATATCGGGCTAAGGCAGGACACCGCAGGCGCGCTGTGGCTTGAGAAGGCGCCTCAGCCGCCGCGCCGCGTCGTGACCGTGGCGACAGCCTGCCAGCGCCTGCGCCGCACTCGGCGGCAAGTCTATCGCCTCATGAAGGCGGGGCGCCTTG
>Ga0209514_10001221_pt1 | contig 46113 bp, 34 predicted proteins | sample Subgrocontami58m_FD_187452 | JGI IMG/M metagenome (GOLD analysis project Ga0209514, IMG submission 187452) | Subsurface groundwater microbial communities from S. Glens Falls, New York, USA - GMW37 contaminated, 5.8 m (SPAdes) (version 3) | ecosystem: Environmental > Aquatic > Deep subsurface >... | reverse complement strand
CTCGCTGTCCTACGCTTAAAGACTGATGTTACCACCAGTCCTCCAAGGACTCGCTACCCGGTGGCTGGCCGACCTTCCGGGGCGGGATTCACACCCGCTGAATTACACGACCTTGCCCGGCCGCACAAGTATCCTGTCCCCGGAATACCAAAGTATCCTGTCCCCGGAATACCATCAATAATTTAGTATACTGTCCCCGGAATACCACAAGTGGAATTCAACGGCGAATCACATTTCCCTGGCATATGTCGAAGTGTGAAGAAATTCACATATTATTTGTAATATCAATCACATTTAGATGAATCATTCTTGACACGATACGCCATATCTGTTTGGTTAATAATGATAAAATATCAGGGCAAGTGAAATTCCCGATGTCAGAGACTCACCTTCTGGAAAGGAATAAGAGCCATGAAGACCATAAAGCATAAATTCATGATAAAAATAATACCTTTGCTTATTATCGGTCTCTTGACATCCTTTTCGCCGACAGCAAACGCGGCGATATTGATGGACTTCCATCTCAATGCCTCGGACGGATATCCTGAAACCTCTTTCAAGGCCGTTTTCCATAATTTCAAAGACATCATAGACGGTCCGGTGGAAGCATCGCAACTCATTTCCCCCGTCCCTAACCATGACCCAGGTATCTATGAGGCCAGGTTCAATTTCCCCGACAGCACCACAGCAGTAGGTTATATGAACAAGGTGGGGCTCTATTACATTTACCCAGATCTCAATTGGAAGGGTCTGGAGCCAGGCGCATGGTCCGGTTATCCCTGGGACCACTATGGCATCTATACCCGCCCCGACGGATATTTTACCTTGAGCGGGGCCCCTGGCTCAGCCCTGGCTTGGGGGGGGAACACGTCGGGCCAACTCGGCGACGGTACCACATCGGACAGCCGTGCCCCCATTCTTCCTCTCCTTCCCGGGGCGGCCACAGCCGTGGCCACAGGCGGCGCCTTCAACCTAGCGCTCGACCCTGATGGAAGCGTCTGGGCCTGGGGCAGCAACCATTCTGGCCAACTCGGCAACGGCACCTTCACCGACAGCAGCGTCCCTGTCAGGGTCAAGGACCCCACTGGCGAAGGTTTTCTGACCGGCATTGTGTCCATCTCCGCCGGTTTCGACCACAGCCTGGCCCTAGACAAGAACGGCAAGGTGTACGGTTGGGGATCCAACGATGCCGGTCAACTGGGCACCGATCCACAGACGACGGACCGCTACGACCTGCCCAGGGAGATCATCTCCACCGGGATCCGAGCCATTGCCGCAGGCCAGCAGTTCAGCCTGGCCCTGGGAATCGGTCCGGGCGACGAGGGGTGCGTTTCAGCCTGGGGCGTCAACGATTTCGGTCAACTGGGCAGGGGCGATTACGAAAAGCATGTTGGTCCCGACTTCGTCACAACGGGACCGGACAGTATCCTGTGGAGTATCAAGTCCATCGCCGCAGGGTGGAACCACGCCCTGGCCCTGGATCGTGAAGGCAAGGTCTGGGCCTGGGGCAAGAATGAGTTCGGCCAACTGGCCACCGCTAGTCCGAATCCTTCGCCCATTGCGATCCAGAGCGGCCCGAGCGACATATCGGCGGTTTCCGCGGGCCTGGGCTTCAGCCTGGCGATCGACAACCATTTCGCTGTCTGGGCCTGGGGTGGGAACTGGGAGGGCCAGCTCGGAGACGGTACCAAAACAGACAGGGTCATCCCCGTGAACGTAAAAACATCCGCCACGGAGAACATCGGGGGGATCATGGCGCTCTCCGCCGGCCGCTTCCACAGCATGGCCCTGGACTTGAACGGTAAACCGTGGACCTGGGGCGACAACCAGACCGGTGCGCTCGGCCGTGACCCCGTGGAAACTCCGGAGAGCCTCTATGCCATTTCCGTGCAGGATTACGGCGGTCAGAACAACCTGGTCGGTATCCTCGACATCGCGGCCGGCAATCTCTTCAGCCTTGCCCTTGCAAAACCGGGATTCGACGTCACGGTGTCGCTCTCATCCTCCGCCAACCCCGCGGTCCCGGGCGAAGCAGTGACCCTGACCGCGATGGTCAGCCCTGTTGACCCCACGGCCGGGACGCCCACGGGAACTGTGTTTTTCAAGGAGGGGCACACCATCCTTGGCAGCGCAACGCTGGCAGACGGCCAGGCCTCTTTCACCACCTCTTCGCTGGCCGCGGGTCACCATGGGATCACTGCCCTCTTTAGCGGTATGAACTTCACGGTGAGTGCGTCTCCTGTTCTGACGGAGCTGATCGCGGTCCCCATCCGCATCGTCACCACCATGATGCCCCCGGGCACCAAGGGCCAGCCCTACAGGCGAAGCATCCTGCATGCCGGCGGATATGGACCAACCCAGTGGTCACTCATTGACGGCAGCCTTCCCTCCGGCCTTTCGCTCGGCAACGGCATCGTCAACGGGATGCCGGCGGCAGCCGGCACCTACCGTTTTACGGTCAGAGCCCGCAATTCGGGCTTTGAGGACACCCGGACTCTGACCATCAGCATCGATCATCCCGGCAAGATCCGGTCCTGGGGAATGGTTGACTACTGGGGAACCCTGACCAATGTCATTGCCGTTTCAGCCGGAGATCGCCACGGCGTGGCGCTGGATGCGGAAGGGAAGGTCTGGGCCTGGGGAAACAACGAATATGGACAGCTCGGCAACGGCCAGACCTGCATGGACTGGCCCTGCGTGCCGGTGCCGGTAACCGTCCCCATTCAGCCCGTGGGGCTGGAGGGCAGGACTTTCACGCAGGTCGTTGCTGGAGGCGCCCACAGCATAGCCTTGGAGTCGAACGGCAACGTCTGGATCTGGGGCGTCAGCGATTCAAACCTGCCCGCTGCCTCCTGGACCCATCCCGTGCCCATCCGCTTCCAGAGAGAGGACGGCAGCCTCCTTGACGGCATCACGGCCATCGCCCTGGGAAGGGACCATGCCTTTGGATTGGGCCAGGATGGGACCGTGTACATGCTGGGGCCCCATGCCAACCGCGTCAAGGGTCTGGATGGGATCAATGATCTTGGGGAAATTGTCTCCATTGCGGCTTGGGGGAACTATGCCCTTGCCCTGGCCCGGGACGGTGGCGTCTATGAATGGGGCTATTACGGCTATTATGATTCGGACGGTTATTTCAAGTATGTTAGCAGGCCCTTTCCCACTCGGGTGGAATTGGGCGCCGAGTCTCCCCTCACGAACATTGTGGAGGTCGCCGCCGGGGAAAAGTTCGGCATGGCCCTGGACAGGGACGGCCGCGTCTGGGCCTGGGGCGATAATACGTATGGCCAACTGGGACAGGGGGCCTCCACCCCGGTATGGTCCCAGTATGCCGTCCAGGTGAAGAAATCCGGCGGGGTCCTCTCCGACGTTGTTTCGATCTCGGCTGGGGGAACCCGTTGCCTGGCCCTGGATGCACGGGGATCGCTGTGGTCGTGGGGCAACTACAGCTCACTGCCGTACGATTCCTATACCGGAAATCCCGAGATGGGATACGTGACGGGATTTTCCGCCGGCGGGGAGTTGATGGCAATGATTCTCACCGGCATCGGCGGTGATCTCAACGGCGACAGCAGCGTGGATTTGGCGGACGCCATACTCGGCCTCAGGCTTCTGTCGGGGGCGCCTGGTGAGGATGTAAGACTGAATAGCGCCGTCACGGAGGACCTAAGGATCGGCCTGGGAGCGGTCCTCTACATCCTGCAGAGCACCGCTGGCCTGCGGGGCCGCGACTGAAGCAAAACTGATCGGCCTCGGTTGATGACTTCAATAAATAATCAGCAAGTTGACGAAAGCTTTCCTGGTGCGGACTAGGTAGTGAAGGCAGTAACCTAACCCTGATAAACAGGACAAGTAAGTTTACGAAATTATTTTTTGCCAGAAAAACGCAGAAAATAATTTCTTACTTACTAAGAATGACTTGTGTTTAAAAACTGGTCCACCCGGATCAAGCTTACTTTTTTTATAACGCCTGCCGCCCCTTGCCCGGGATGATTGTCCTGCGACGATGAAGTTTGATTGGATCGGCCGTTGCAAAATTTGGCCCGATCAGGTTATAGGGAGGCATGAAAAATGACAGCCCTGGCAATGCGCCCTCACGTGTTCCCTTTGCGACCCCCTTTTACTATGGTTGGATGGTCGTCGGCCTCAGCTTCCTCACGACCCTAACCGGCGCAGGCATCCGTTCGGTGCCCGCCGTGCTGATCCACCCCTTTGAGCTGGAGTTCGGCTGGAGCCGAGCGGCCATTGCCTCCGCGATCAGCATCAACCTGTTGCTCTATGGGGTGGCAGGTCCGATCGGCGGCTGGCTCATTGACCGATTCGGATCGCGCCGCACCATGCTGGCTAGCCTCTTCGTCCTGGCCCTCGCCCTGAGTGCCACGACCTTCATGCAGGAACTTTGGCAGCTTATCCTCCTGTGGGGCATCGTGATCGGCTTGGCCGCCGGCGGGGTCGGTTCCGTTCTGTCGGCGACCGTTGCCAACCGCTGGTTTATAGAGCGCCGCGGTTTGGCCATGGGGATCCTCAACAGCGCGAGTTCCACGGGCCAGTTGATCTTTCTGCCCGTGTTGATGGCCTTGATCGTCTTTGTCGGCTGGCGCCTCGGCACGTTTTTCCTGGTGGCCGTTGTTCTCGGACTGATCCCGTTTATCTTTCTGTGGATGCGCGACGACCCGGCGGATGTCGGCCTGGAACCATATGGCGCGGCAAGAGGAGGCGCCAGGCAGACGGCAGGCCCTGCCTCCCGCCCTGGCCTGGCACCGGCCAAGGGAGGCCTCTCTTTTTCCCAAGTCTTTGGTTCCTTGAACTTTTGGCTCCTTGCCGGCACTTTTTTTGTTTGCGGCGGCACGTCCATGGGGCTGATCGGTACCCACTTGATCCCCTATTCGATCGATCGGGCCATCCCCCAGGTAACGGCGGCAGCCATGGTCGGCATCATGGGGGGCTTGAATTTCGTGGGCAGTATTTTTTCCGGCTGGGTGATCGACCGGGTCGAACCCCGGAAATGGCTCGCCCTGGTTTACGCCTTGCGGGGCCTGGCCCTCCTTATTTTACCCTTTGTGACGAGCACCACGGGTCTTTTTCTCTTTGCCGTCCTTTATGGGCTGGACTGGTTTGCCACGGTGGCGCCGACCGTGGCCCTGGCCGCCGATTCCTTCGGCACCAAAGCGGTGGGCAGGATCTATGGCTGGATTTTCCTCTGCCATCAGATAGGGGCGGCCCTGATGGCCTCGGGCGCCGGTTTTATCCGCGTCTGGCTCGGGGATTACCAATTCGCCTTCCTGATCGGCGGCGGCTTTGCCATGCTGGCCGCCGTCCTGGCCCTGAGAGTACGCCTCCAGAAGGGTGTAGAAGTGCATGCCTGAACAAATGCTTCCCGTCAGTCCTGGGCGACTTCCTTCTTGCGCCGGTCCCGGGACATCTCCCAGATTATGCATTGGCTTCTGAATTTGCAGTAGAGCTTGGGATCGAGGCATGTACAGCATTGCTCGATGTTCAGACATGCGCAGCACTCCCGGCAATAGCCTGTTTCATGTTTCTGGCAGACGGCCAGGGCTTCAATATCTGGATGGATCCGGCATTGCATGTTGCTGCCTCCTGGGCAAAGTCATAAATTATTTTTTTGTGCTTGACAAGGACATTGATTTCATATTGATGAAAGAGGGGTAGGAAAACGATAAAAGGATGATACAGAAAACCACAGAGCGCACAGAGAAAACCTCTGTGTTCTCCAAGGCGCTTTTCTTAAAAGAAGTTACGGAACGGATAATGTCTTGTGCACGAGAAGTTCATTTGACATTCAGGATGTTCTCTGTGATCTTTGTGGTTAATATTTGACAATACGAATAAATCAAGCAGGAGGAAAAAAATGGCGAAGAAGGTTTTTGAAATTGAAGGTATTTCCGCGGCGCCCGGGACGCTCGGCAAGGGATTTATTAAAGTTGGCGAGTTTTACGACAACAGCCCGGTAAATATGCCCGTCATGGTTCTCAACGGCGCGGGCGCCGGTCCGGTACTTTTAATGACGGCGGCGGTCCACGGAAACGAAGTGGTGGGGACCGAAGCCGTGAAACGGGTTATCACGAGTCTCGATCCTAAAGAGGTGAAAGGAACGATCATCGGCATCCCCGTCGCCAATGTCCCTGCTTTTATCCAGGATAAGCGGATCAATCCCCTGGAGGAGCCCTCGGGCGGCAACGACATGAGCACCATGATCAGGAAAGGGGAACCTACGGATGGGCCCCAAAGCCAGGTGATCGCCAACATTCTCCACGAGAAGATCTATCCCCGGGCTGAGGTGGTGATCGATCTCCACTCCTCGGCGCCCGGCACCTTCAACTACCCCCGGGCGATCATCGTGGGCGATAGTATCAAAATTTCCAAGGAGCTGCGGGCTAAATGCCATGCCCTGGGTGTGGCCTGCAATTTTGAATTCGTTTTTCGGCCCTCCAAGGCAGAGTGGAAGGGCATGTATTTTACTCCGGGGTCGATGTTTGAGACGAAATACGGCATTCCCTCCATCATCCTGGAAACGGGCGTTTCCCCGGCTACCGCCGATGTGGAATCGATTATCTACGGCATCGATAACGTTCTGAAACATTTGAAGATGATCCCCGGCAAACCGGTCAAGCAAAACAAACAGATCTATTGCGACCGCCTGGTGGCCTTCCGGGCCAAGAACGGCGGGATCTTCCGGCTGATCGTCAAGATGGGCGCCAAGGTCAAAAAAGGCGATGTGATAGGAGAGACGACCAACCTCTTTAATGAGGTAGTGGAAACCATTCGAGCCACGGAAGAGGGACGGGTCATCAAGATCGCCACCTCCGCCCTCATCTCCACTGGAGTCCGGGCCGCCGTTATCGCGACCCCGGTCAAGAAGTGAACAGCCAGTCGATGAGAGGTCCGGAAAATGTGGCTTGAAGGGTTACTGGTCGTACTGAAGCCGATTAATCTGTTCTACCTGATTTTGGGGAACTTCATTGGCCTGATCGTGGGCGTGCTGCCTGCCGTGGGGCCCTCCTTCGGGGTGGCGCTCATGCTGCCGTTCACCTTCGGCATGGATCCCGTCTCGGCGATCATCTTTCTCTGTGCCGTCCACGCCACGTGCGCCTATGGCGACTCGGTTACTTCGATTCTGATGAAAATCCCCGGCAGTTCCATAACCGTCCCTTCCTCCTGGGACGGGTTCCCCCTCACGCAGCAGGGGAAAGGGGGGATGGCGTTAGGGATTGCGGCTGTCGGTTCTTTTGTCGGCGGCTTTATCGGGTGGCTGTTCCTGATGGTCATTGCCAAACCCATCACCCTTTTTGCGATAGAAATCGGCGCTCCCGAGTATTTTGCCCTTGGCGTGATGGCCTTGGGGCTCATCTCCCTGGCCTCAAAAGGAGAAACCTTGAAAGGGATCCTCTGGGCCTGTATCGGCTTGTCGATCTCCTTTGTCGGGGGAGATCCGATTACGGGTTTGACCTCCCGGTTTTCCTTCGGCGTGGTCTGGCTGGAAGGAGGCATTCCCATCGTCGTTGGCATGCTGGGCCTGTTTGCCATGGCGCAGGTAACGAAAATGATGGAAGAAGGAGAAAGCATCGTCCAGGTCATGGCCGTCAAAGACAGTGTCCTTTCCGGATTCGGGGCAGTCTTGAAACGTCCCTTTACGATCTTGCGGTCCTCCGTCGTGGGCCTCTGGATCGGGGTGCTGCCGGCGCTCGGCACAACCCTGGCCTCGGTAACTGGGTATCTGGTGGAACAAAAATATTCTCCCGAGAAGGCGGAGTTCGGGCGGGGAGCACCGGCCGGTTTGGTGGCCGCCGAAGTGAGCAAAGGCTCCTGCGTGGTGGGCGACCTCATCCCGACCTTCACCCTGGGCATTCCGGGATCGATCACCGGGGCCATCATCATGGGGGCCTTGATCATTCACGGGATCGACCCGGGACCGCGCTTCATGACCTCCGGCGTCCTTCCCTATGCGGTGTTTACGGGGATACTGCTAACCCAGGCCTGCCTGTTGATCACGGGTATTTCCGTGGCCAAATATTTTGCGAAAATCGTCTTTGTGCCGAACGCCATCCTCGCTCCCTTGATTGTCTCGCTGTGCTTTTTGGGTTCCTTCACCGATCGGAACGCGATTTTCGATATCGGTTTGATGGTCCTGTTCGGTCTGATCGGCTTTTTGTCCGGACGGGCCAAATATCCTGTCGTGGCGATGTTATTGGGTATTCTTCTGGGCCCCCTGGTGGAGGTAAATTTTTTCCGCTCCCTGCGGGTGGGGCTCGATTCTTACACGATTTTCCTGACCCGGCCCATTGCCCTCGGCATCTTGCTGATTACCCTGGCCTTCATGGCCTGGCCCTTTGTTTCACCCTTGTTCAAGAGGAAAAAAGACGCTGGCGCCGCACTGGAGGAAGAGGAGTCGGAAGCGCCGTCCGGTTTTGTGGCGCTCGAATTTGGTTTGCTTATTGTCGTTGTCATTTTCTTTGGTCTGATCCAGTGGGAAGCCTGGCATTACAGCAAGGATACGGGGATGTTTCCCAAAGGGGTTTCCCTGCTGGGCCTGCTGCTGGCTGTCTATCATCTGCTGATCCTGGCACCCAGGTTGGCGGCACGCCGGCGCCAGGAATCGGCACAAGAAACAACACCCCCGGTCTGTTTGCCTCCCTGGATTTCTTTCCTGGGGTTCGGCTCCTACCTCTTGTTGGTCTACCTGATCGGCTTCCCCCTGGCTACGGCTCTTTATATGGCTGCTACGGGGTGGAAAGCGGGTTATCGGCGGCTGAAGGTCTTAGTGCCTTTATCGGCCGCCGTGGGGGGGTGTATCTATCTATTAGCGTTAGCCTTGAGGATCCCGATACCAGTATGGGGACTCCTCGGGGCTTCTTGATTAAAGGATGAAACACAAAACCACAGAGCGCACGGAGAGCACCTCTGCGTACTCCACACTGAAGGGATAACAACCATGAGGGCACAGAAGGGGGAGGAGTATCCTAAAATACAACCCACATCTCTCATTCATGATGTTCTCTCTGCGATCTCTGTGGTTAATATTTGACAATGCGTTTTTTGATTAAAGGAGGAATATAAATGAAAGCATCTACAAAGAAAAATAATCTGCTGGTCTGCCTGGCTGCCTTGTCCGCGGTCATGGTTTTCCTGACCAGCATGGCCTGCCTGTCCGAGGCGGCCTCCTATCCCGAACAGGACGTGACCTTTATCGTACCCTTCCGGCCCGGCGGCGGACTGGACGCGCAGGCGCGCATCCTGGCTCCTTTCATTAAAAAGTACCTGCCCAATAAGGTGAATGTGGTCATCGAGAATCAACCGGCGGCCGGTGGCAAGGTTGGTGCTCTCAAGGTATTCCAGGCCAAGCCGAACGGCTACACCATCGGCATCCTGTCTCCCAACTCCATGGCCTTGCTCAATGCCAAGGGGGAAATAGGAAAAACGAAGCTTGGCGACCTGACCTATCTGTGCCGGACGACCTATGCGCCCTATATGCTCACCCTGAGCAGCCGGAGCCAATTCAAGAATATCAGTGAAATGAAAGGGCAACGGGTAAAATTCGGGGGAACGACAGCGGTTGTCTTTCAGGCAGCGATGATCGCGCAACAGTTGGGCGTCAAGATGGTCTTTGTGACCTATGACGGATTCCCCGAATCGTCCATGGCCGCCATGCGCGGGGACGTGGATGTAACCTTCTTCAACTGGGACAGCGGGATCAAGCACGTGGAAGCAAGTGAAGGGAAATTAAAGACAATTTTCATCGCCTCGGAAAGCCGCCTGGCAGAATTGCCGAACCTGCCCACCGCCAAGGAGGCGGGACTGGCCCTGGACCGGGATGTCATGTCCGTGATGGCGGCCCACAATGTGGTGCTGGCCCCGGCCGGCCTCCCGCCCGCAGTTAAGGGCGTCCTGGAAAAGGCAGTGCAGAAGGCGATCAACGATCCGGAACTGGTGGCCCAGATGCGCAAGGCTAATTATTTTGTAAAGACGCTCACCCCCAAGGAAACGCGCGAGTATGTCCAGGGGATTGCCGCGCTCTACATGAAGTACAAGGATATGATTGAAACGGTGAAATAGTGCTTCCAGCTAAGAGGAGGTGAGACAGGTGCGATTCCAAGCAGTTTTAACTCCCACGGAATCAAAAAAATTAATCGCCATGGCCCTGCTCCGCACGGAGGAAATGAAGCAAGCCCTGGCTGAGGATGTGGTCGTTATTCATCCCAGCAGCACCACGGTCTTTATGCTTGAGGAACTCGGGATTGCCAGGCCTACGAGCTGGTGGATTTGCGGACTCATCCAACCCCGGGGGTTGTGCGCCAGCGGGCAGATACTGGATGAATCGCGGGGAGGCGCCAGCTTCGAGCCCCATAAGTATGCCCACTCCTGGATGATCGAGAAGGGAAGTCTTGTGGGCAGTTTGACCTTAACGGAAACCTTGGCCCGGATGGGGCCAAAGAGCGTCTATGTCAAGGGAGCAAACGCCATTGATCCGGAGGGCAAGGTTGGCATCCTCTTTGCGGCGAAGGGCGCCGGGACGATCGGCATTGTCATCAGGGAACAGCGAAAAAGAGGCTTCCATATCTTGCTCGCCGTGGGGCTGGAGAAGTTCATCCCCACGAAGATCAGGGATTGCTCCAAGGCCGCCGCGCTGCCGGCGATTGACCGCGCCCACGGCACCCCCTGCGGGGTAATCCCCATCGAGGGAAGGGTCATCAATGAAATCCAGGCGTTCAAACTGCTCTGCGGTGTGGAGGCTATTCCCGTAGCCGCGGGCGGCATTGCCGGTGCGGAAGGATGTGTGGTCTTTATCCTGACGGGGACCCGGGAGGAAATCCGTAAAACGGAGACGTTGTTGTCGCAAATCAAGGGCGCACGGCTTCCGCAAATCTATTTGCTCGATTGCGAGGTCTGCCCCCGGGTGAAATGCTGCAACTCGCCGGTGTACAAGCCTATGATAAAAGCCGATTTGTGATGGGCTCGTAAAAAAGTCAAAAAGCCCCTTTTTTTGTCATTCCGGACTTGATCCGGAATCCAGTTCTTTTCAGTGGTTACAATTTTTCTGGATTCCGGCTTCCGCCGGAATGACGACTTTTATGAGTGCATCAATTTTTAAACGTCGCGATCCAGTTCGGCGCGGATCGCCTCCAGGGGTACCTTGATGTCAACGCCGGCCCGTTCCTCCTGGAGCAGCAGAAAAGAACGCGAATCGCGTTCGCCCCAGCCGCGGTTCAGGGCTTCCGTCATTTCGGCATGGGTGAGATTGGCAAGGCGCATCGGCACGCCCAGTTCGCGGCCCAGATCCGTCGCCAGCGTGACGTCCTTGTGGGCGAGCTTGAGGGCGAAGGCCGGCGGCTCAAACTTGCCGGGCAGAAACTGGTCCGCCATCCGGTCAAAGGTGCGCGCCCGTCCCGTGGCGCCCTGGCGGAGGGCCGACCAGAGTTCCAGCGGCTCGATCCCGGCCTTGACCCCCATCGTAAATACCTCGGCCACGGCGCAATGGATCGCGTAGCCCGCGCAGTTATGCACCAACTTGGCGATGGAACCGGCGCCGATGGGACCGATGTAGAGGATCTGGTCGCCAAGCGCCGCAAGCACGGGACGGAAACGGTCGAAAACCGCCTGTTCACCGCCGACCCAGAGGGCGAGCTTGCCGCTTTTGGCGCCTTTCGGACCGCCGCTCACCGGCGCATCGAGCACGGCTATGCCCTTGGCGGCAAAGCGTTCATGCAGGCGGCGCATCACCGTCGGCGAATTGGTGGAGAGGTCAAACCATGCCGCGCCTTGAGGCAGGCCGCGATACAACCCCTCGGCGACCGCTTCGACTTCTGGAGGACCGGGCAGAGAGGTAAAGACGACTTCCGAGGCCAACGCCACCTGGTACGGGTCTGCGGCCCAGCATGCGCCGGCCTCCAGGTGCGGTTGCGCGGACTCGCGCCGCCGGCTGTGGACGGTTAGTTCGTGGCCCGCGGCGAGGGCATTGAGCGCCATGGCGCTGCCCATGGTCCCCAGTCCGATAAATCCGATGCGCATGTTGGTTTTCTCCTTTGGTTAATGCAGTTTTTTTCGAGGCGAGTATAAGGAAAGGGCGGTTGCCTGTCAAGATCTTCCGGGAGCCGGGTGCGGGCGCGGAGGCAAGCGCCTCGGCACGGTGGCCATCGAAAGTGGCGAAGAATAAAGGGTCGGGAGCAGGCACGTATAAAAACCGCTTCCTCCAGGCAGAGCGATTGATTAATTGACGATTGGGGGGGACTGAGATATATAAAGTCCCACAGACTCCTTTTGCAAGCGGTGGGGAATTTAGCAAGGCAAAGCAGTGCATTGCCGTAACACCGGCAGAAAGAGAAAAGAATCGAGAGAGGAGAGCTTACGAAAGTGCCGGAATTACCATTTTATGACTATCAGCCGCAACCTTATACAGGACCTCCCTATGAAGAGATCCTAAAATTGAAGAACCGCTATGTAACGCCTACCTCGATTCCTTACTATAAGACTCCCCTCATGATCGTGGAGGGATCGATGCAGTATCTCTTTGATCACCGGGGGCGCCGTTACCTGGATGGCATCGGCGGCATTGTAACCATCAGTGTCGGTCACTGCCACCCTTATGTAGTGCAACGGGTGAAGGAGCAAACAGAGCGGCTCCAACACATCACCTCGATCTACCTGCATCCTAATATTGCTCGGTACGCCGAGATGATCGCCGCTCGGATGCCGGGCAACTTGAGTGTCTGCTATTTCGTGAACTCGGGATCGGAAGCCAACGATCTGGCCTTGCTGATGGCCCGGCTTTATACGGGCAACTACGATGTCCTGGCCTTACAAAACGCTTATCACGGAGGCGGCGCCGCCACCATGCAGCTCACCGCCCACAGCACCTGGAAGTATAATTACCCTAACAATTTCGGGGTCCACCATGCGATTAATCCCAATCCCTATCGAGGACCCTGGGGCTATGATGATCCTGAAGCCGGCGTCAAGTACGCCGGGGAGATTAAAAATCTTATCGACTATGCCACTCCCGGCCGGGTGGCGGCTTTTTTTGCCGAATCTATCCAGGGGGTCGGCGGTGCCGTGGTCTATCCCGAGGGTTTCCTGAAAAATGCCTACAACTATGTGAGAGAGGCGGGCGGACTCTGCATCGCTGACGAAGTGCAGACCGGTTTTACCCGGACCGGAACCCACTACTGGGGTTTCGAAAACCAGGGGGTCATTCCCGACATCGTCACCATGGCCAAGGGCATCGGCAACGGCCTGCCCCTGGCGGCCGTAGTGACTACGCCCGAGATAGCCAATGCCTTGACCAGCCGGATCCATTTCAACACCTTCGGTGGTAATCCTGTTTCCTGCGCGGCCGGCATGGCTGTCCTGGAGATCATCGATCGGGAAAATCTCCAAAAGAACTGCCTGGAACGGGGAACCCAGTTAAGGGAAGGATGCCGGCGACTGATAGCCAAACATGACATCATCGGCGATGTGAGAGGACGGGGCCTCATGATGGGGATGGAACTGGTAAAGGACCGCAAATCGAAGGAACCAGCCAGGGAGGAATGCTTGCAGATCTTCGAGCGCGTCAAGGAACTGGGACTTCTCCTGGGGAAGGGCGGCCTCCACAGCAATGTGCTGCGGATCAAACCTCCCATGTGCATCAATGAGGCCGACGTAGTCTTCCTCCTGGACGTCCTGGATATCGCTTTGGGGGAGGTGTAGCTGAATGAAAATCCTAAATTATATTAACGGCGAGTGGGTAGAACCGCAGGTCAAGGAATATTTCGACGTGCTCAATCCGGCGACAGGCGAGGTGCTGGCCCGGACCCCCTTGAGCCTGCAAGCCGATGTGGATGCGGCGGCCCGGGCCGCGGCGGCGGCTTTGCCGGCCTGGCGGCGCATTCCGGCCCAGGAGCGGGTGCAGTTTCTGTTCAAACTCAAGTTCCTCCTGGAAGAGCATCTCGATGAACTGTCGCGAGCCATCACAAATGAAGCGGGCAAGACGTACGAGGAGTCCAAGGCCGAAATCCGGCGCTCCATCGAAAACGTGGAAGTGGCCTGCGGCATCCCCATGCTCGCCAAGGGCGAGATCAGCGAAGACATCGCCCCCGGCATCGATGAGATCATGCTGCGACAACCCGTCGGCGTCTGCGCCACGATTGCGCCCTTCAACTTCCCGGGCATGATCCCCTTCTGGTTCCTGCCTTACGCGCTTGCCACGGGGAATACCTACATTGTCAAGCCCTCGGAAAAGGTGCCGATCACCATGCAGTTAACTTTCCGGGTGATTGAGAAACTCGGCCTGCCCAAGGGCGTCATCAACCTGGTCAACGGCGCGCGGGACGCGGTGGATGGAATTCTCGATCATCCGGCCATCCGCGCGATCACCTTCGTCGGTTCCACGGCCACGGCCCGGTATATCTATGCCCGGGCCGCGGCCCAGGGCAAACGCGTCCAGGCCCAGGGCGGGGCCAAGAACCCGGCCATTGTGATGGCCGATGCGGACATGGAAATGGCCGTCAAGATCATCGCCGATTCTTCTTTCGGCTGCGCCGGCCAGCGCTGCCTGGCCACATCGCTCGCCGTGACGGTCGGCGAGGCCCGACGGGTCTTTGGCGAAGCGATCTGCGAGGCCGCTGCCACGCGCGTTGTCGGATACGGACTGGACCCGGGGGTAGAGATGGGGACGGTCATCAATCAGGCCAGTAAAGAGCGGATCGAGCAGTTGATCGGCCTGGGGGCCGCGGAGGGAGCTTCCGTTGCCGTAGACGGGCGCGGGGCCGTGATCAAAGGCTATGAGCAGGGCTGTTTCGTCCGCCCCACCATCCTGACGGAGGTGCGTCCGGGCAGTGAAATCGCCTGCACGGAGATCTTTGGCCCCGTATTGGGCGTGATCCATGTCGAGACGCTGGACGAGGCGATTGCGCTCACCAACAGCGGGCGGTACGGCAATCAGGCGAGTCTCTTCACGGCAAGCGGCGCGGCGGCGCGCCAGTTCCGCTACGAGGCCGATGCCGGAAACATCGGCATCAATATCGGCGTGGCGGCGCCCATGGCCTTCTTCCCCTTCAGCGGCTGGAAGGAGTCCTTCTTCGGCAACCTGCACGGCCAGGGTATGGATGCGGTGGAGTTTTTCACGCAGAAGAAGGTGGTCGTGGAGCGCTGGCCCAAGGAATGGCTGCGGAAGTTCTAATTTCATTATAAAGAGAGACCCCAACCATGGTTTCCGGGCTACTGCTGCTCGTCATTCTTGTAGCCGCCATCGCCTTCATCGTCTGGAGTACAGCCAAACTGAAGCTGCACCCCTTCCTGGCCCTGATCCTGACCGCCTATGGCGTCGGCCTGGCCGCCCGCCTGCCCATCCTGGATGTGGCCAGGCATGTCAACGAAGGCTTCGGCAACCTCATGACCGGCATCGGCCTGGTGATCATTGCCGGCGCCGTCATCGGCATCATGATCGAGAAGTCGGGCGCCGCCGTCGTCATCGCGGACACGATTCTGAAGCTCGTCGGCGAAAAACGTCCGGCCCTGGCCATGTCGATCATCGGCTACATTGTCTCCATTCCCGTCTTCTGCGACTCCGGTTTCGTCATTCTCTCTTCCTTGAACAAGGCGCTTGCGAAGCGGTCCGGCGTATCCCTGACAGCCCTGGCGATCGCTCTGTCCACGGGCCTGTATGCCACCCATGTCATGGTGCCGCCGACCCCCGGCCCCCTGGCTGCGGCCGGTAACCTGCAGGTGGACAACCTCGGCCTCGTCATCATCATCGGCCTCATCTGTGCCCTGCCGGCCACGGCGGCCGGTTATTTCTGGGCCAGGCGGTTCTCGAACCACTTCGCTCCGCACCAGGAGTTGGAGAATCAGGAGGGCGAAACCTGGGAACAGCTGAAGGCTGGGTACGGCAGACTGCCCGGCCCGGTGGCCGCCTTTGCCCCCCTGGTCGTGCCCATCCTGCTGATCGCCCTCTCCTCCATAGCCAACTTCCCGAGTCTGCCTTTCGGCGGCGGCCACCTCAAGTTCGCCCTGAACTTCGCGGGGACGCCCGTGACGGCGCTCCTCATCGGTGTCGCCCTGTGCTTCTTCCTGGTCGAGAAAATCGACGAGCAGGTGCTGAGCGGTTGGATCGGCAGCTCCCTGAAGGATGTGGCCGTTATTCTGGTCGTCACCGGCGCCGGCGGCTCCCTGGGCCGCATGCTGGCCATAACCAAGATCGGAGACTATCTGGGCATTGCCCTGGCGCAGTACAGCCTCGGCATCTTCCTGCCCTTCGTGATTGCCGCCGCCATCAAGACCGCCCAAGGTTCCTCCACGGTCTCCCTGGTGACCACCTCGGCGATCATCGCCCCGCTGCTCGGCAAGCTGGGCTTCGACAGCGAACTTGGCCGGGTCCTGATGGTTATGGCCGTGGCTGCCGGCTCCATGGTGGTCTCCCATGCGAACGACTCCTATTTCTGGGTCGTCTCCCAGTTCTCCAACATGGAAGTAGCGACAGCCTACCGGACCCAGACCGTGGGCACGTTGCTTCAGGGCCTGGTGGCGATTCTCACCGTTGCCGTTCTGTCCTGGATATTGCTATGACCGGCAAGGCCCCAGTATTTCATTGACACTTCCGGACGGTTTTCTTATACTTCCTGCAATTCTCTCTATGAAGGGATAGCATACTGCCATGCCAGGTAAAAAAAATACCATCCAGCCGCTGGAAATAGCCATGAAACAAATCGAGATGGTCGCGGCCCGGCTGCATCTTGATGCAGGCCTCTGCGATAAAATCCGCCATACGAAGCGCGAATTGATCGTCCATTTCCCGGTCAAGATGGATGACGGCAGCATCAAGGTATTTACGGGTTTCCGAGTCCAGCACAACCTGGCGCGCGGCCCCGGGAAAGGCGGAATTCGTTACCATCCCGACGTGGATCTGGACGCTGTCCGGGCCCTGGCCACCTGGATGACCTGGAAGACCGCCGTGGTCAATGTCCCCTTCGGCGGCGCGAAAGGCGGCGTCCAATGTGATCCCAAGGCCATGTCCCCCCAGGAACTGGAGCGCATGACAAGGCGTTTTACCTGGGAAATCGCCATGATGCTCGGCCCGGAACGGGACATACCCGCCCCGGACGTTTACACCAACCCCCAGATCATGGCCTGGATGATGGATACCTACAGCACCATCAAAGGCTATTCTGTCCCCGGCGTTGTCACGGGGAAACCCTTGGAACTGGGGGGCTCCCTGGGGAGGTTCGAGGCCACCGGCAAGGGCGTCTTCATTACCACCCAGGAAGCGGCCCGTCATTTGAACATGCGCCTGGAGGGTGCCCGCGTCGCGATTCAGGGCTGCGGCAATGTGGGGGGAGTTGCGGCCCGCTATTTTGAGCAGGCCGGAGCGCGGGTCATCGCCCTCAGCGATTCGCAGGGGGGCATATACAATAAGAATGGGCTCAACATCCAGGAAATCCTGGATTGCAAAAGGAACTATTCCTGCCTCATGCCGGCGGAGGCAAGGCAGGCCGACGGGATTACGAATGAGGAGCTCCTAGAGCTGGATTGTGACATCCTCGTTCCCGCGGCCCTTGAGCACCAGCTGACGGGAAAAAACGCCCGGCGGGTAAAGGCCCGGATCATCGCGGAAGGCGCCAACGGGCCTACGACCCCCGAAGCCGATGCCATCCTCTGTGACCGGGGCATTTTTCTCGTCCCCGATATCCTGGCCAATGCCGGCGGTGTCATCGTTTCCTACTTCGAATGGGTTCAGAACCTCCAGGAACTGTTCTGGACCGAGAAGGATATCTTCGATCGGTTAACACTGATCCTGCAGAAGAGTTTTCACGAGGTCCTCGAAATTGCGCAAAAGGAAAAGGTGGACATGAGGACGGCGGCCCTGATCCTGGGTATCGGCAGGGTGGCCGAAGCCACCCGTTTGCGCGGTATCTACCCTTGAGGGCTTCGTAAAAGAAACATAGGACCTCTCAGAAATCCTTGAATTCTCCCTCTTCCCAAGGTAGCACCTGATCGGGACGGGTTATTTGTACGGAAACTTGGCGGGAATGCACCGATGCCTTGCCCGCGGCCGTCCTCAAACCCGGCAGCGCCAGGGACGGGTGAGCGGAACCGGACAGGGACGGAAACCCTTTGCCCTCGCCGCCGGCAGCCAGGAGCGCTCCCGGTCCCTTATGTCCATTGCCGTTCCTGCCGACCAGGGTAACCAAAGCCGCAACATATTCTTTCATCTGTTCGGCCTGGGCATTCAGTTCCTCTGCGGCCGCCGCCGATTCCTCTGCATTGGCAGCGGTCCGCTGTGTCACCTTGTCCATCTCCATAACGGCCGTATTCACCTGCGAAATCCCCTGGGCCTGCTCCTGAGAGGCTACGGCAATCTCATCGACCAGTTGTTCGACATTCCCGGAAATGGTTGCGTTCTCCTGGAAGGCCTCCTGGGTCAATTGCGTCAATTCACTACCTTTGCGCACCGCTTTGATCGTATTTTCAATCAAATTACTCGTATTTTTCGCCGCCTCTGCCGCCCGCAGGGCCAGGTTGCGCACTTCATCGGCTACGACGGCAAATCCGGCGCCGGCTTCGCCTGCCCGGGCCGCTTCCACCGCCGCGTTCAGGGCGAGCAAATTCGTTTGAAAGGCAATCTCGTCGATGGTCTTGATGATCTTGCCCGTTTCCTGACTGGAATTCCTAATCTCCTCGATGGCCTGCACCATGGTCCCCATGTGGTTGTCCACCTTCGCGACGATTTTCCGCACCTCCGCCATCATCGCCTTTGCCTGGAGTGAATTGTCGGCGTTTTGCTTTGTCATGGACGACATCTCCTCCAGGGACGAGGACGTTTCCTCAAGCGAGGCGGCCTGCTCCGACGATCCCTCTGCCAGTTGCTGGCTCGATGCGGACACTTGGCGGGCCGCCGCCGCCACCTGGCTGGAGCCGTCCGACAGGCCAGTCATGATTCTTGTAAGCGTGGCGACAACGGTCCGGACCAGGAAAAAAGAAACGCTAACCAAAAGGAGGGAAAAGATCAAACCCAATAATCCTACGGTCCATTGATGTGTATGGGTCGCTTTGACAAGAACCTCATCACTAAGGGCATACTTTTTAATGTCTTCCCGCATGTTGTCAAAAGTTTCCACAAGTTCTTGGATGAGCGGCTTCGTTATCTGCAGGTAATAGGCTAAGGCGCCATTCTTATCCCCTTTCCCCAACATCTCATGCAATTTTTCGGCTGACTGGTGAAGTTTGCTGTGGGACGCATCCATACCCGCCAAAGTCTTTGCCAGATAAGGAGCTACCACTTCGGCATTTTTTCGCCCTTCGCCATAGAACCACTTCCCAAAATTACATTTATGCGGATCGAACTGAACCTCAATATTTTTCACCTCCGGGTCCACAACGGCGTTGACGAGCTTTCGACCCCATACAAGGTGGTCCACCTCAGATTGGGTCAATATACGATCGACCTCTTTGTTGGCCGTAACTTTCTTCGCATTTTCAAGAATTTGCCCAGAGCCTAAGTAGGCCAGGAGGCTTGTGATTACCAAAGCCCCAATCCCCAAAGCGAAACCAAAAGCAATTTTTTTCCCCAGTGTCAACTTCATCTCTTCTCTCCTTTTTCATTTTTCGCACCTCTACTATAGAAAGCCCATGGTTGCTCCAGGCATCGAGGTAGAGCACTATATGTTTCATTTATTCTAGTACCAAGAAGCATGCCAGGAATCGGTACAGGAAAATAATAACCCGCTGCGCAAAATTGGTCTTTCAATTACCAATATTTATCTTTAGCCGGGCGATAATGGCCGGGAGGGGGGATGTTTTTTTTAACGATTGTTTTCCGGTACTGTCGGACAGCTATCCGGAAATTACGGACTCCAGTCCGTAATTTCCGGACAACTGTGAGGCACCATTTCTGGAGTTTCCTGAGTTTTATTTTTACCCAGGCTCATCCAAGAAGCTGAGACATAGCTGAAAGTCCGGGAATTTCGTTTTCTGGATCGTCTTGATGCCCGTCTTATCAGGGAAGAGGAGATTGTAGAGCCCATCGGCGATGGCATAATTGAAGAAGGTGGGGACTCCAAAGAACCGTTTCGAGACGAGGTAAATTCTTTCCATAAGCATTTTGAGCTTCAGGTTATCCCCGAGATATACTGCTGCAAAATAAGTGACGGCGAGGATAAGAGCGACCACATTGCGTATACTCGTGTAGTGACGGACCCTGATATCCTCAAGATTGTAGCACTGTTTGATGTATCGGAAGGATTCATCGCACTTCCAGCGGGTAAGGTAGATCTCGACGATACGCCATATGCTCTCTTTCGACTTTATGTTCACAGGGCAATTCGTCAGCAACATCATTGGCACTTTCCCGAACCCCTTCACGACCACAAGAAACAACGGATGTTCATGTCTCGGAAGTTTTACCGGTAGGGCATTGTAGGAGACAGTGGTCTTATCTTCCTTGCCGTCCTCGTATTTGATGATAACCGTCTGGTAGGGACAGGGCAGCCTCGTAGCAACGAGGCGACAGTTTTTTCTTATGCCCTTGTGGATGAGGTCCCGCTGCTGGGTGAGCCGGATGACGAATCGCTTTTCTTTTCCTTTCTCCAGAAACTTTTCGTAGAGCTTCCCCCGGTCTCCTCCCCGGTCTATTGCATATATTCCCTTACTGCCCAGTGCGGCGCCGACGGTGTCGATCACTCTGAAGAGTTGGTCGTTCTCGCTTAGAAAACCCTTTGCTTCCTGGGAGTATGCTTCCAAGTAGAGGGGGATCACCTTCTTGTGTTCGATGTCAGCAGCCACTGCTTTGGCAAGCCAGTACCCCTCTGCTATCTCATGCTTACTCCCATCGTGGATCTTGCAGAGACACTCCATCTTGGAGGCATATTGCTTTCGTATATCTCCTGGATCAATGGCAATGACCATGTCATCCAAGACCTTCTTGCTTCCCAGTCTGCATATCTGTTTGTTGATCTCTTCGGTGAAATCCCGATCGTCCAGATTCCTCGATAAGCGATCTTCGGTTTTGATGAGCGGGATGGGTTCATTGAGCGAGCGGGTAATGCTCGAGAGCTTGACATCCTTGCCCGCCTGGATTCCATAAACCATCTCCCGAACCAACCTCTGCTTGGCTTTCGGCAGACCCTGGGAAATGATTCCTGAGAATTTCGAGAGCTGTCCTTTGACAGCCGCCACAGTCCTGGAGTTCTCCGTCATAGCACCTCCGTCTTCTGTATTTGTCTAGCCTATCTACCATAACAGCCACAAAAACTCAGGAATCTCCCCAAAAAAACACTCGGTCAACTTGTCAAAATAGATTTCTCACGTGATCACAAAGAGTTGGCTACCGCATCGCAGAAAAACTCAGGAAACTCCAGATAATATTTTGTCAGGCCAAGGGGTAGGTCGCGGAAGGCAAGTAACCCTCCGGGGCATCAGGGCAAAACCCCTGCCACCCCGGAGGGGAAAGGAGAGCTTAATTTGTTGGCGTTTTTTACTGTTTCTGGTACTTGGCCGCCACGTCTTTTAACTTTTTCTTCAAGGCCGGAGAAATCGCCAGGCCCTTCTGGGCGATCTGTTTGGCCTGGGCCCCGGACAGATAAACGATCTCCATCTGCTGTTTTTTGGCGATCGCCTGGAAAGTAGGATCATCCAAACATTTTTTCAAGGCCCCTTCGAGGAACTTGGCCCGGTCGGCAGGCAGCCCGGGAGGCGCCACGATGGCCCGCCCCACGTCATTCAGGGCAAAAACAATCGCCAGCAGTTCCTTGCCGTCTTTCGCCTTAACGGGCAGGTTCTTCACATGGGGCGCCTTGGCGACATCGGGCATGTTCAGATCGCCGTACTGGGCAGCCACCACCATATCCCCGTTTTGCACGGGATTGATGACGCTCGAATAACTGCCTGTCGCGGCATCGAGCTCGCCCCGGATGATGGCCACGGTAACCTCGTTGGCCGTATCATAACCGGTGACCATGTCGATGTTGATCCCCAGGGCCTCGGCAATCAGCACCGATTCATAGAAGTTTGAGCTTCCCAGCCCTGGCGCGCCCACCTTGACCGGCGCCTGGGCCGGCGCTTTTTCCATGGCCTCGATCGTCTTGTATTTTGATTTTGCCCCGGCCACGAGCAGTCTCTGTTCCGCCGTCAACCGGGCCAGCCAGGTAAACTTCGCCAGATCGTATTTCACGCCTTTGATGTCCGTGAGCTGGGCCTGCATGGTGCCCGGACCGTTGATGATGCCGATGGTCAACCCGGTGGGATCGGAAATGAACACCTTGTTGGTGCCGATGAGGCTGCCTGCGCCCGGGACGTTCTTGATCACCATCGTGGCGCCGGCATATTTCTTAAAGAAAGGCGAAAGGGCCCGTACCCAGGCATCGTAGCCGCCGCCGGTCTTGTAAGGAACCACGCACTCGATGACCTTGCCTTTAAAAAAATCTGCCGGGCCGGCCGCGGCCCGGGCCGCAGAAAGCGGCATTAAGACCAATAATAACGCAAACATCGCGCCTGAAAACAAACCTAACTTTTTCATATGTTCCTCCTTTAGCATAAGTTCAGTAGCCCAGCAGAGCCTTGCGTGCGGCAATGACCACGAGGCCGGCATAGAGATCCACCTGCAGGAGCTGGACCATCAAAAAATATAAAAAGGCCCACCCCCCGAGGGCGACGCCCAGGGAGGCCTTCCAGGGAAAGCCGGAACGAACCTTCAGAGATAAAAGGGTATAGAAGAAAGTCGTGGACAGAAATCCGAAAAGGTAAATGGCGACAAACATGCCGAGGACCCAGAGCGAGACATTGACTTCCTTGGAAAAAACACGACGGGCTTCCTCTGCAGCTCCTGGTTCCTGCTCCTTTCCTGCCGCGCCCTTGGCGGTCAGGTCGGCCCGCAAATCCAGCACCGTCTGCAGGACCGCCAGAATCAGGATGGGAATGCCGATCAAAAGCGGCATCAGCGCGGCAGACCGGTTATAACCCAGCGCCATGATAACCGCGACGGCAAAAACTGCCACGGCCCCGATATTGAACACATGACGGAAAGAAAATTTTATCATATTTCACCCTCCCTCTCTTGTTTGCGGCCGCGGATCGTCATAATGATGGTCACCACGGCAATGGCGATGAGGAACAGGGTAATGGGCCGCAGGAAAAACTCGCCATGGTAGAGCCGTAAGGAAAGATGGAGGTTCTTTTCCGCGATCTTGGCCAGGACCAGGCCGATGATCACCACGGGACGGGAGTATTCGTACTTTTTCATGCCGTAGCCGATGAATCCGAAGAGGAGGGCAATGATCAGATCGCCCAGGCCATCCCGCGTGGCATAAGCGCCGATGGCGGAAAGCATCAGCACCAGGGGGAAGAGGTAGTCGCCGGGGATGAGAGCCACCTTGGCGATCTTATTGGCAAAGGGCAGGCAGATAGCCGCCGCGATGATGTTGGCCAGGGCGATCGTCCAGGCCATGGAAAAGATCAGCCAGAGGTTGTTGTTCAGCATATCCGGGCCGGGTTTAATGCCCTGCACGTAAAAGGCGCCCAGTAGGATGGCCATGCCGGCGCTGCCGGGGATGCCGAAGGCCACCGTGGGCACCAGGGCTCCGCCTTCCTTGGCGTTAATGGCGCTCTGGGGCGCGATGACCCCTTCCACGACCCCGGTGCCGAAGAGGCGGCCGTTTTTTTCCGTCTGCTTGGCATGCCCGTAGGCAAAAAAGCAGGCCGTATCGCCGCCGATGCCGGGGATGATGCCGATGATGTTGCCCAGGATGGAACAGCGCAGCACCAGCCAAAAGTGCTGGAGGGTATCCTTGATCCCCCGCATGGCGCCGCCCAAATCGCTGGTGACCATTTTTTCGGTGATGCTGCCCCCTTCCACGGCCACCTCCATCATCTCGGCCACGGCAAACAAACCGAGGGTGACCGGCACCAGACTGATCCCATCCCAGAGGAAGAGGCTGCCGAAGGTAAAACGCTCCGTGCTGGTAGACATGTCGAGGCCCACCAGCCCGATCATCAGGCCGAAGCCGCCGGCGATCAGTCCTTTCAAAAGGGACTTGCCGCTGATCACGGCAATGAAGGTGATGCCCACGATGGCGAGCATGAAGAATTCCGGCGGCGCAAACATCAGGACCAGGGGACGCATCACCGGGATGAGCAGGATCATGTAGAAGGCCCCGAGAATGCCGCCGATGGCCGAAGCGCTCAAGGCTGCGCCGAGGGCCCGGCCGGCCTCGCCCTTTTTGGTCATGGGGAAGCCGTCAAAGAGGGTGGCCGCATTGGGAGGATCGCCGGGAGTATTCAGGAGGATCGTGGTGATCGCCCCCCCTGTGTAACTGGGCGCATGGGCGCCCAGCAGCAGGGCAAAAGCAGAGGCGGGCTCCATGGTAAAGGTAAAGGGAATGAGCACGGCCAGGCTGAAGGTGCCCCCCACTCCGGGGAGAATGCCGACGGTCAGGCCGATGATCACGCCCAAAAACATAAAACCGATCGCCGGCCAGGCAAACACCTTTGCCAGTCCGAGTAGTGCCGCTTCAATCATAATGCCTCCCTGTAAAAAACGGTTGGGCAAAAAGCCGGCGGCATTGTGATCCAAGTTACAACGCCGAGTTGCTTTCTTCCTTCATCATGAGACACCCTCCTCGAACTGCTGCACCCGCCCCCAGCAGGCAATTTGTAGCGGCCGGGTTATTTGTGCAAAACCTCCTTGATCCGCTGCGGTATCATCTCCGGATAATCGACGACGGGGATGCCGGCTGCCTCAAGCGTTTTTATCTTCTCCGCGGCCGTGCCGGAACCGCCGGAGATAATGGCGCCCGCATGGCCCATGCGCCGGCCCGGAGGCGCCGTCTTACCCGCGATGAAGGCCACCATGGGCTTGGTCATGTTTTTTTTGAAGAATGCCGCCGCTTCCTCTTCGGCCGTGCCGCCGATTTCACCAATCATGACCACGGCTTCCGTTTGCGGATCCTTTTCGTACAGGGCCAGCAGGTCGACGAAATTCAGCCCGATAATCGGATCGCCGCCGATACCCACGCAGGTGGACTGTCCGAAGCCGTTTTTGGTCAAAAAGTCCACCGCTTCGTAGGTCAGGGTACCGCTGCGCGAGATGACGCCGATGCTGCCTTGCTTATGGATGTAACCGGCCATGACCCCGATCTTGCACTTGCCCGGGGAAATAATGCCCGGCGTATTGGGACCGATCAGGCGCACGCCTCTTTCCTTCAGATAGATCTTGACCTGCATCATGTCCAGGGTGGGGATACCCTCGGTCAGGCAAACAACCGTCTTGATCCCCGCCTCAGCCGCTTCCATGATGGCGTCGGCCGAAAAAGCCGGGGGGACGAAGATGATCGAGGTGTCGGCGCCCGCTCCCTGGACGGCGTCGGACACGGTGTTAAAAACCGGGATCTTGTCCATCAATTGTCCGCCTTTGCCGGGAGTCACGCCGGCCACGACGTTCGTACCGTATTCCACCATCTGCCGGGTATGGAACATCCCTTCGTTACCCGTTATACCCTGCGCAACCACTCTTGTCTTTTCATCTACTATGATGCTCATCGGCTTAACCTCTCGGTTCTCAAGTTAATGTTTGATCGTCGCAATCACTTTTTCCGCCGCTTCCTTCATCGTGGCGGCCACAATCAGCTTCATCCCTGATTCATTCAACAACTTCCGGCCCTGCTCGACGTTGGTGCCTTCCATTCTGATGACGAGCGGCAGCTTTACCTCTACTTCGGAAAGGGCTTCTATCAACCCCTTAGCCAGGGTGTCGCAACGCAGGATCCCGCCGAAGATGTTGATGAATACGGCCTTGACGTGGGGATCGGAAATCAGGATCTTCATCCCTTCCTTGACCATTTCGGACGAGGCGCCACCGCCGACGTCGAGAAAATTGGCCGGCTCCCCGCCGGCCAGCTTGATGACATCCATCGTCGCCATGGCGAGCCCTGCGCCGTTAACCATGCAACCCACATTGCCATCGAGCTTGATGTAGTTGAGGTTGTGTTTCGTGGCTTCCACCTCCAGAGGCTCTTCCTCCAGGACATCGCGGAGTTCTACCAGATCCTTGTGACGGTAGAGGGCATTGTCGTCGAAATTCAATTTTGCATCCAGGGCCAGGAGCTTTCCGTCCTTGGTGATCACCAGGGGATTGATTTCGGCAAGCGAGCAGTCCTTCTCGACGAACAGCTTGTACAGGGCCGCGATGAGGGCCGTTGCCTGCTTGCGCAAGGCCGCATCGAGGCCCAGGGCAAAGGCGATCTTGGTCAGCTGAAAAGTTCGCAGCCCGACTCGGTAATCGATGCGCTCCTTGATGATCTTTTCGGGCGACTTCTTCGCCAGCTCTTCGATCTCCATCCCGCCTTCACTGCTGGCGATGATGACCGGGCATTCCTGGGCGCGATCGACCGTAATGCCCAGATAGATCTCCCGGGCAATATCGACCCCTTCTTCGACAAGGATCTTGTTGATCCGTTTGCCCTCGGCGCCTGTCTGGGGTGTTACCAGTTGGGAACCAAGCATGGCCTGGGCGATCTTTTCACATTCCGCGGCGGTGGAGCCGGTCTTGATGCCGCCTCCCTTGCCGCGGCCTCCGGCATGGACCTGCGCTTTTACCACAAAGCGATTCCCGCCGATTGCCGCGGCGACCCGGCAGGCTTCCGCCGCCGTATCCGCCACACCGCCGTTCGGCACGGCAATATTATAGCTCTTCATGATCTGTTTGGCCTGATACTCATGAATTTTCATCGTCAGTTCCTCACACGTTTCCTGTGTTACGTGTTACGTTTTAGGATTTAATAAATTATTCTGATATCAATAGCTTAGCACTTAAAACCTAAAACTTAACACCGTTGATGTCAGTTGATCACGCCTTCTTTAACCAACCTGTCATATTCCGCCGCCGGTATCCCGAGGAATTCCTTAAAGACCAGTTCGTTATGCTCCCCAATCCGGGGGGCGGGTTTCTTCACCTCGAAGGGGGTCTTGGAAAAGGCAAAGGGAGGCCCCTCCGCATGGATCCGGCCCACCTCCGGATGGTCCGTCGGCGCCCAGAAGCCGCGATGCTTCAACTGGGGGTCGTGATCGAAGAGATCTTCCATGGTCTGGACGACGCCGGCCTGCACCCCGCTTTCTTGCAGCTTGCGGAATACTTCATAGGCATCGAGCTGGGAGGTCCACTTGGTCACTTCCTCATCCAGCGCGGCCTCGTTGGCCTTGCGCGCGGAAATGGTGGCAAAGCGGGGATCGGCAATCAGGTCCTCCCGCCCCATGACGGTGGCCATTTTTTTCCAATCCCCGTCCGTGAACACGGCAATGGTACACCACCGGTCCTCTCCCTTGCAGGGATAGGCGTTGTGGGGCGCCGCAAAACTGTGGCGATTGCCGTCCCGTTCCACGACACGGTGGTTCACACTGTACTCCAAGAGCGCCGGGATCATGAATTGAACACCCACTTCATACTGCGCCAGATCGACATACTGCCCTTCTCCCGTCTTTCTCCTGTGTTCCAGGGCCGCGGCCGCGGCAATGACGCCATAGCCGACGCCGATATGATCCACATAGGGGCCGTAGAGGATGCAGGGCACTCTGTCCGGATAGCCTGTCATGTAGGTAAAGCCGCACAGGGAAGACAGGTGGGAGCCGAAGCCGGGATGAAAGGCATGCGGTCCCGTCTGCCCCTGGTTGCAACTGGAGAGCCAGACAATGGCGGGATTGATCGGTTTCATGTGCTCATAGCCCATCCCCAGCTTATCCAGGGTTCCGGGGGTAAAATTTTCGATCACCACATCGGCCCAGGCAATGAGCTTCTTCGCCACCTCCAGGGATTCCTTGGCCTTCAAATTCAAGGTGACGTCATACTTGTCGTTGTTGCAGATGGTAAAAGAACCGGAACGGTTGATGCCGGGCTTGTTGTCTTTATAAGGCGGATAATTCTGCCGGAAGCCGTCCGGTCGCTTGTGCGATTCTACATGCACCGAGATGGCCCCATGCTGGGCCATATGCATGCCGATCAAGGGACCGGCGGCAATGGCCGCAAATTCTACGACTTTTATGCCCTCAAAAATACCTCGTTTCATTCCCTTCGCCTCCCTAATGGTTTCCTGCGCAACTCTTCTTTCAGGATAAGTTAAATGACATTGGCCTTCTTTAAAAGGAGGAGGTCATTCTTGTTCAAGCCCATTTCACCGTATATTTCTTCGTTATGTTCCCCGATGAGCGGAGCGCGGCGCCAGAAACCGCAGGCAATGGAAGAAAAGATCGTGAAAAAGGAAGGATAGGTGAGGGTATCTCCCAGTTCCTCGTGTTTTACCTCCTGCCAGATGCCCCGGGCCTGGAGCTGTTCGTCTTCCAGGATCTCCTTGGCCGTCATCACGGGATAACCGAGCATATCCTTTTCCAGACATCCCTTAAAGAATTCATCCTTGGTCAGGGTCTTGAAAAATGCCATGTTCACCGCTTCCAACTGATCGATTTCTGCCTGGGTGACCGTGGCGATATCAAACTTCGCCCAATCCTTATTCTTCAGAAAGTCCGGCGCCATCCCCTTGCTGTCCATCCATTCCGTCAATTTCTGGTTCGTCCTGATGCCGGCCGGCCCTCCGTAGATGATGTAGGTTACATAGCCGTCCTTGCAGGGATAAACGGCCCGCATGATGGCGCCCGTGATGCTCCGGCCCGTGAGAAAGCTGCCGGCCCGTTTGGGCACTTCTTTATTGTAATCGTAAAAGGAAGGGGCGATGGAAGCGGCCCAGGTTACGCCCGCCTGTCCGGAGACATCTACCTGCTGGCCCTCGCCGGTCATGCCGCGGTGGTAATAGGCCATCATCGTCCCCTCGGCCGCATGCATGCCGATCCACATATAGGATTGGGGGAGGGTGGGACGCACGGGGGCTTTGTCCGTGTCTCCCAGGAGAGACATGAATCCGCTCATGGCGGTGAGGATCAGGTCGGAGCCCTTGTAATCCTTATAGGGGCCGGTCTGACCAAAGGGGGTGATGGAAGTGTAGACGAGTTGGGGATTGATCGTGCTTAGCGAATCATAATCCAGCCCGAATTTTGCCAGATACCCCGGAGGAAAGGTTTCAATAAGGATATCCGCCGTCTTTACCAGTTTCAGGAAGATCTCTTTCCCCGTTTCCGTCTCGATATCCAGGGTAATGCCGCGTTTGTTATGGTTATAGGACAGCCAGTAGAGATTTTTTTCCGGATCGGGATCATCTTTGTAAAAAGACCCCAGGTTCCGGGAGGGATCACCGCCTGGTTTCTCGATCTTGATCACATCGGCTCCCAGATCACCGAGAATTTTACCGCAGAGAAAACCTAATTCATTGCTGAGATCGAGAACCCGGCAATCTTTCAATAACTTTTGTTTTCCTTCCATTGATCGGTCCCCTTTACTATGTTGACAAGCTATAAAAGAAAGGTAACTACCCAGGAGTCATCATTCAGAAGCGAAATTCGGAAGAGAAGTATGTTTGCTTGCTGCAACTTTTGTTGTGCCTTTTGCCACACGATCAGGTCTTGAAAATCCTTTGCGGGTTTTCTTTCCATGCTGACTCTTGGATTCTGGCTCCTGGCCTCTGATATGCAATACTTGCCATTATTTCAGGAAGCCGGAAGGCAAGACCCTCCGGCTTCCTGATGATGTCAAGTTGCGTTCATGTCGCTTAGATTCCCGATTCAGCAAACCACTTGGCGTAGGCTTCCTGGAAGGCTTGCGACTTTTGGATCTGTTCGACCGTAAACCAATCCTTCAGGTCGACCTTGTCCACGGGGTAACTGGCCCGTTCAAAGGCATCAACATATTTGTAAGGCACGGTGGCATCGATGCCGATGGCGCCGGAGAACTTGATATTGGACTGGGTCCAGTCCTTATCGCCCGCCGAGCTGCGTTCCGCAGGCTGGAAAGTCTGGCCCATGCCGCCCGGCGCTACGATCGTAATGCCTTCTTTGGCATCAACCCGCGTGGCCAGAGCCCAGAGCAGATCGTCAGCCGAATAGAGGTTGATGTCCGTATCCACGCACATGGCAAAACGGGCCCCCAGGGAACAGGAGAGGGCTGCCGCCAGGATATTCTTGGGATAGCCTTCGTCCCGGGCCCTTCTCTTCTTGACCTGGAAGACGCAGCCGCCCCAATCCGGAATCGCCATGGGGATATGGGTGTCCACGCAGAAGCCCGGGCTGATCCGCTCGGCCAGTTCAAAGAAGCAGGCCTCGCGGCAGAGCACATCGATGTTGTGATCGTCATAGCTGTGGACGCAGAGCGGATCATAGATGGGTTTGTCTTTGCGGTGGGTAACGGCCGTCACGTTGAACTGGTAGGTCCGGTAGGCCTTGCCCATGTAGCCGGACCATTCGGGGTGGAAGGGATAAACGCCCTGCCGGTTGTCTTTTTCCGCCAGGGGGCTCTCCCAGAGCTTCTTCGTGGTGTCCAGGTAACCTTCGATGACATACTCCGCCTCGGCAATGGCATAGGCGTCGATGGTCTTGCACTTCACCATTTCGAGGGGGAAACCCTGCATCGCGCCGGCGATACCGAGTTCGTCGCAGCCCCGGGGCAGGATGGTGTACATGAAGCCCGCGCCGGCCATGATCGTCGCCGCCGGGGGAATGCCCATGTTGATGGTGAAGGGGATGAGTTCTTTCTTGTAAAACTTGGTCGCAATCTGATCGGTGTGCGAACCCGGAGAAATCTGGAACGTGGACTTGTCTTTCCAGCCCAGATCCTCACGGAAGCTCATCCGGTTGTAGCTGATGTGCCAGCCGCCCCAGAACTGCTTCGGGGAAGCAACGGTCTTGCCGCCGCCCAGGGTGCGGCCCGGATCGGTGGGGGTATGCTGAATCATGGGAATGATCGGCCAGACGTCGATGTTCTTATCGACCACGACCTCCTGGCAGGGGGCCTTGTCCACGATCTTGGGGGGGAGCGGCTGCAGGATGCTGTCGTGAATCTTGAACTTCAATTCCTTCCGGTCCTTGCATCCGAACATCTGGGCGATAATCCGGTCCGAACCCATCACGTTGGTCGCCAAACGGGCATTGGGATAGCCTTTGACGTTGTTGAAAACCATCGGCAGGCCGCCGTCCAGCTGTTTCTGGAGACCCGTCATTTCCAGTTTGGGATCGACCTCTTTATTCGTTTCCAGCAAAAGCCCTTCCTTCTTCAGGGCCTCGAGCATCGATCGTAGGCTTTTTCTTGCTTCTGTGTTCATTTAAACCTCCTTCAAATAGTTTTAACTCTTTATTTAAATTGATTTACTTTCTTCGTAGGCGCGCGGTATTGCCCGCCGGGTTCCCAGCTTATCTCAGAATCTCAAATTGACAAAAAACAAAGTGCGGCTTCTGCCATTTAATCATATTGTAGCTGCTAAGCTGTTAACCAAAATAAAAAATAATTGTCAAGGGAAATTTATTTACCCTTACATGCTTTCTGACGCAAGCCGCTTCTTCCACCTGTCGATCAGCTGCAAGGCCTCCAGGGGGGTAACCTGCATGACCTCCAGTCCTTTTAACTCAGCAATGACCGCCATTTCCGGATCGACAAAAAGGCTCAGCTGGGCTTTATTTTTTGTGGCGCCCCGCTTGCCCCGGGCAATCTTCGGCATCCCGAGTTCGTCGAGTTCCCCTTTTTCCAGATTTTGCAAAATTTCCTTGGCCCGCAGGATGACCTCTTCCGGGACACCGGCGAGTTGTGCGACCTGAATGCCGTAACTGCGGTTGGCCGAGCCTTCCACAATTTTTCGTAAGAAGATGATTTTATCCCCGTATTCCTTAACGGCCACGGTGAAATTTTTCACCCCCTCCTTGGTCCGGGCCAGGTCGGTAATTTCATGGTAATGGGTGGCAAAAAGCGTCCGCGCCTTCAACTGCCCGGCATCGTGGATGTATTCAGCCACGGCCCAGGCGATGGAAAGGCCGTCGAAGGTGCTGGTCCCCCTTCCCACCTCATCAAGGATGATCAGACTGCGGGAGGTGGCATGGCGGAGGGTATTGGCAACCTCATTCATCTCCACCATGAAGGTGCTCTGCCCCGTGGCCAGACTGTCGGCCGCCCCGATGCGGGCAAAGATCCGGTCGACGACGCCGATCTTCGCCTCCGCGGCCGGGACAAAGCTTCCCATCTGCGCCATCAGGACGAGCAGGGCGGCCTGCCTGATGTAAGTGGACTTCCCCGCCATGTTGGGACCGGTGATAATGAGGAGCCGGTTGCGCTGCCCGTCGAGGTAGAGGTCGTTGGGTACAAAACCGCTGGGCAGGGGCATCCTTTCCACCACCGGATGCCGGCCGTCGCTGATCCGGATCTCCTCATCGTCATCCACCTGGGGACAGGTGTACTTGTACCGTTCGGCCACTTCGGCCAGAGAGGCGAGAGCGTCGAGATCGGCAATCCGGCCGGCACCCTCCTGGATCCGCTTGATTTCCCCGGCAATGCTCGCGCGGAGCGCCAGAAAAAGTTCATATTCCTTTTCATTACGCCGTTCTTCCGCATGCAAAACGGTATTTTCATATTCTTTCAATTCCTCGTTGATGTAGCGCTCCGCATTGACCAGCGTCTGTTTCCGGACATACTCCGGGGGCACGAGGTGGGTATTGGCCTTCGTTACTTCCAGATAATAACCGAAGATGCTGTTGAAGCCCACTTTCAGGGAATTGATCCCCGTGCGCTTACGCTCTTTCTCCTCTAAAAGGGCGATCCATTTCTTGCCGTCCCGCATGAGGGAGATGAACCCGTCGAGTTCCTCGTCAAAACCCTCCTTGATGATGCCCCCCTCCCGCAGGGTCAGCGGGGGCTCTGCGGCCACGGCGCTTTCAATCAGCCCGGCCACGTCGGCAAGCTCATCGAGGTTGGCGCCAAGGGCGATGAGCAAGGGCGCTGAGAACTGCCGCAGGAGGGACTTGACTTCCGGCAGGCAATGGAGAGAATTCTTCAGGGCCAGCAAGTCCCGGCCATTGGCCACGCCCATGGCGATCCTTCCGCCCAGCCTCTCCATGTCGTAGACGCGGGATAAGACCTGGCGCAGCTCCGTGCGGAGCAGGTTGTTTTCCTTTATTTCCCCGACCGCCGCCAGGCGCTCTCTGATCCTCTCGGGTTGCCTAAGGGGATAATTCAGCCACCACCTGAGACGCCTCGCCCCCAGGGCGGTCACGGTGGCATCGAGGACATGGAAAAGAGACCCTGTTTTGCTTCCGTCGGCGATCGTGGCAAAGAGTTCCAGGTTGCGTTTGACCATATCGTCCAGCACCAGATAGCCCCCTGTTTCGTACCATTGGATGCTGTTTACGTGACCGGGGCGGGCTTTCTGGGTCTCCGTCACATACCGGAGTACGGCACCGGCGGCCCTGGTGGCGTTCTCATGCTGCTCCAGGGCCAACTGCTGGAGCATAGCGGCGGGGAAATATTCCTGCAGGAGGGAAAAGGCCTGGGACCGGTCGAAGTAAGCGGCGGGCACATAATTTATCCGGCAGCGCCGGCCGTCCTGGGAGAGGGCCTTGACTACACCCTGATCCGCCACGGACTCGGCCGCCAGTAACTCCCGGAAGTCCAGACTGCGCGCCTGGGCAAGAAAAAAATCCCGGTCCCCTATCTCGGTGACGCGAAACTCGCCCGTGGAAATATCGATAAAGGCCAGGCCGAAAGACTCCCCGGCCACGGACAGGGCGGCCAGATAATTATTTTCACCGGCCGGCAGATTTTCCGCGTCCAAGACGAGGCCGGGCGTCACCACGCGCACAACCTCCCTTTTCACCACCCCTTTGGCAAGCTTGGGATCCTCCACCTGCTCGCAGATCGCCACCTTGAATCCCTTTTCGATCAGCTTGTTTACGTAGGATGATACCGCGTGATAGGGGAAGCCGCACAGGGGAATGCCGTCTTCCTTGCCCTTGTCCCTGGAGGTCAGGGTAATATCCAGGACCTTGGCGGCCGTAACGGCATCGTCAAAAAACATCTCATAGAAATCGCCCATGCGGAAGAGCAGGATGCAATCCTCATGGGCGGACTTGATCTCCACATACTGGCGCATGGCCGGAGGCAGGGCCGCCAAATCCATTATTCCCATCGACCGCCTCCCTTTTTTTTCAGGTCGATGTATTCGATACGGCCCCGGTCGCTCACGAAGGCATTCAAGAGCCAGCTGACCACCGTGATGATCAGAGAACCGAACAGGGCGGCCCAGAAACCCTGCACCTCGAAGCCCGGCATGAGACCGGAGACGATCTTGAGCAGGAGCGCATTGATCACAAAGGTGAAGAGACCCAGGCTCAGGATGTTGATCGGCAGGGTGAGGAGGATAAGGAGGGGCCGGAAAAAAGCGTTTAAGATGCCGAGCAGGGCCGCTGCCCCCAGGGCCGGGAGAAAGCCTTTTACCTCTATCCCTTCGAGCACATAGGAAGAAGCCAGGATGGCGACGGCCAGGATCAGCCAGCGGATCACGAGTCCTTTCATGACGATGCCCCTCCCGGTTCTTCACCCCGCGTCTCCGGAAGACCCCCGTCCCGGTCAGGTTGTGCTTCCGGTGTTAATGCCGGTTTTTCTAATTGTTCCATCTGGTTATCATCACGAGGTTCGCTCATGACCTCTTCGTATTCCGGGATGACGATGCCCCGCTTTACCATGACCCGGTAAATGATCCCCGAGCGTTTTTCCACATATCCGGCCGCCCCCGTCGGTTGATACCGGCGGGGATTGGGCAGGACTGCGGCCAGCCGGGCCGCTTCCCAAGCCGTCAAGGCGGCCGCCGGCTTCCCATAATAATGGCGGGCCGCCGCCTCGATGCCGAAGATGCCGTTTCCCCATTCCGCCGCATTGAGGTAGAGCTCGATGATCCTTTTCTTGGAAAGGGTCCGTTCTATCCGCCAGGTGATGATGGCTTCCCTTAATTTCCGCAAGAGACTTTTTTCCGGCGACAAGTAAAGATTCTTCACCAGCTGTTGACTGATCGTGCTGCCCCCGGACTTAAAGCGTTTCTTTTTTATGTCCAGGAGCAGGGCCTTTTGCAGGGCCGCAAAATCAAAGCCCTCGTGGGACCAAAATTTGTCATCTTCCGCAATCAAGACGGCTTTTATGGCAAAGGGAGAAATTTGGGACAAGTTGACCCAGTTCTGGATTATTTTTTTCTTCTTCCCCTGCCTTTCCCATTCCTGGAGACGGTATTCCATGAAGGAGGTCCGGGGCGGATGCCATCTCTTCAATTTTGCCACATCGGGAAATAAGAAGTTATAACCTATGAAAAAAACGCCAACTAATACCAGGGCCAAGGCGGCCCGGAAAAAAACTTTTTTTATAACAGCCATGATTCCTACCAAGATACTTCATCGCGGGACATCGGGCTTTGTTCATATCCTATTTCTTCAAAATTGCAAAGTATGAAGATGGGTAAAAAAATTTGGGTTGACTTCGAGATTTTTTTCCGCTAAGAAGACCTCACCTTTCTTTCTGTTCGTGTGCAGACAGTTTGCATCCTTCGCCAAAATCTGTGCACCGTTGTAAGAGTGGGGCAACCCCCGAATAAAAAATGAGGAGGTACTTCATGATGAAACGGCAGATTTTCCCGTGGGTGGGACTGATAGTCCTGATTTTCTTCCTCGGCCTTAGCCAGGAAACCCTTGCCCAGGAAATCTATAAAGTTAAACGCGGCGACACTCTCGCCCAAATCGCGAAAAAATATGGTCTGACTCCGGAGGCCTTGCGCGAGGCCAACGCCTTGCAGGGCAGTAAGTTAAAAATCCATCAGGCCCTCACCATCCCCGGCCAAACCAAAAAAATTGCCAGGACCAAAGCCCCTTCCTCCCGCAATACCGGTTCCTATACGGTAAAGAAAGGGGACACGCTCGACAGTATTGCCCGGAAAACGGGGATCACGGCCGGCGAAATCAGAGAGATGAATAATCTCCGCGGCAATTCCCTGAAGAGGGGCCAGAAAATAGTCTTAGCCAAAATCGACAAAAACCCGGGGAAAGCTGCAAAAGATAATTCAGCTGCCGATGATCTTGAAGAAGAAGACGGCGATCTGAGCGACGATTTACCGGGGAGCGGCTCCCTGGCCGAAGCCGATAAAAATGGCCCCGCGAATACCGAACTGCTCGGCAAATGGCATGATCCCGAGGAACGTAAGCTTTTCGTGAAGGTGGCCACGGCCTTCCTCGGTGCTCCCTATCGACTGGGGGGGATTTCCCTAAAAGGCCTGGACTGTTCCGCCTACGTGAAAAAAATATATCAGCTCTTCGACATCAGCCTGCCCCGCACGGCCCGCGAACAAGCCCGCGTGGGTATCGGGGTGGACCGGGACGAGCTGACAGAAGGCGACCTGGTTTTCTTCAATACGCGACGGTCTTTCGGTCATGTGGGCATCTATATCGGCAACAACGAATTCGTGCATGCCTCTTCCCGCAACAAGGGCGTAAGGATTGACAGTTTAAACACTCCCTACTTCAACAAACGCTTTATAAAAGCGGTCCGGTTGAAGGGCCTGGAAGGGTATTTATAATAACATTCCTTGCCTTCCCAAGAGAGCAAGACCAATAAAAATCAGACGCGCCACACCACATCCCCGCACCTCTCTTGGCGGTGCGGGTTTCATTTTTTTACTCCCCTAAGCAATGGTCTTTTTCCTTGACACTAAACCCACTTTATCCTATCCTTTCCCGCACATAAAGGAATTGCTTATCAAAAAGGCAGGCACCGGGAGGTAGGCTATGCGATATGCGGGAATAGTTGTCCTGTTTTTGGCGCTTCAGGGATGTATTGCCACCTACCGCGATTTTCCCATCCAAGGTCTGGAACGAAGGGCTCCCCAGGGGGAATATACTAAGCTGTCCTATAACATCAAGAGGTTCGATATTCTCGACATGGGAGGATACGAAAAGCTGAGAGAAGTGTTTCGCAAAGCGGATTTTCTTGAAGAGGCGGATAATGTTGCCACCATGAAATCAGGGGGGACCTACGTGGAAGTGGAGACGAAGTGGAAGCCCCTCAGCCTGCCGGCCCTGGTTTTCGGATATATCTCGGTGTCTACGCTGACCCTGCTGCCTGCCTGGAGTACTCAGGACGGCTATTTGGTGAAGTACCGCCTCTTCGTGAACGGCAAGGAAGAGAAGGTGTTTACCTATGAGATAACACGCAAGGCGGGAGTTTGGCTCCTGTTCTTGCCCCTGGCCTGGGTCAACCTGTTCACGTACAGCGAAGCGGATGCTTTTGAAGCGACGGCCTACCAGTTCTTCCAGGATGCAGGACCATTGCTGGCGCGCAGCAGGAATTGACTCAGAGGAAAAAAAATTGCTAATTTTACAGGAAACATGTATCCATTACCAGCAAGGCGACTGACGTGTCGCGTAAGTGAGTGTAGCCAACAGGCCCCCTTGAATGTTGGTTACATAAGGTGCAGCACAAAAGCAGGGAAGTCAGTGTTGTGACAGAGAAGGAAAATAACTTACACAGGAGGAAGCAATCTATGAAGCGATTTCTTATGTTAGCAATGGTCCTCTCATTCGTGGCAGCCAGTTCCAGTTTTGCCGCCGATCGCTACGGAACAGCCGGTTGTGGACTCGGCTCCATGCTCTTCGGAGATGAGAAGGGAGCTGTACAGATTTTCGCCGCCACTACCAACGGCACCTTTGGCAACCAGACCTTTGGCATGACCTCGGGAACCTCCAATTGCGGCGGGTCGCCTTTCTTTTCTACCAACGAGAGATTAAGAGAGTTCGTGGGAGCCAACCTGGATAACCTGGCCAAGGATGTGGCCATGGGACAGGGTGAATCTCTCGAGACCCTGACGGAATTATTACAAATCTCTCCCGCGCAGCGGCCGGCGGTATTTGCCAAGCTTAAGGACAATTTCACAAAAATCTTTCCCTCGGAGAAGGTCCAGATGGCCGACGTCCTCGATAATATCGTCATGGTCATCAACAGCTGATTCATGCAATGTCTTTATCAAGCAAGGGATATGGTTTGCTTAAGGGGGGCGCCATATCCCTTTTCTTTTTCGCCCTCCTCCTGATTTCCGCCCCGGCCAAAGCTGCTGAACAGACAAAACTCAGCTTACACTTAAAAGCGGCTGAAGAGGGAAAGCTGTATCAGGAGCGCTACTGGTCCATCCTGTTGCACTATCAATCCCATCGCGGCGGAAGCCGCAGTCTGATAGACGATCCAAAATTTTTTCTGTCCCCGGAAGGCAAAGATAATCCCCAGGCCGAGCTGGCAGCGACGCTCGAGGCGTTTTATAATGGCGCCGGCCGGGGTGACGAACATCCTATCTGCCGCTTCCCCGCGCGCTATGCCTGGCTCAAAGAACAGTTGGACGCAGCGGATGCTGATTTTCCCGAAGTGGACTGCCAGGATTTTAAAAATAAACGCGATAAGGCAGTTCAGCCGAAAGCACTGGTATTGGTTTTCCCCTCGGCCTATATGAATAATCCCGCCTCCATGTTTGGCCATACGATGCTTAGAATCGACAGCGACTATCAAAGCCGGCTACTGTCCCATGTCGTTAATTATGCGGCCTATGTAGATGATTCCGGCATACTTTACCCGGTCAAGGGGCTCCTGGGGTATTATAAAGGGTATTTCAAGGTTTTCCCCTATTATGAAAGGATCAAGGAATACTCCGACTTTGAACAGCGGGACCTCTGGGAATATCAGCTGAATTTATCGGACAGGGAAGTGCAAAGGATGTTTTTACACCTCTGGGAACTGCGGGATATCTATTCCTATTACTATTTCTTCGACGAAAATTGCTCCTATAATCTCTTATTCCTGCTCGATGCGGCCCGGCCTTCCCTGGGCTTGACGGCAAGCAAGGCCTGGGTGATACCAGTCGATACTGTCAGAGCTGTTAAGAACAGCGGCATCACCACCGATGTTGCCTTTCGCCCGGCTTTGTCCACAAGAATTCGCCATATTGCCTCCCTTCTGGACGGTCCGTCGCGAGCGAAGGCCCTGGAAATTGCTGAAGGCAAAGCGGACCCGGCCCACTTGCAGGCCTCGGACCGGGATAAAATCCGGATGCTTGACCTTGCTGCGGAAATGGTTCAGTACCAGTACAACAAAGGAAAGCAGACCAAAGAGACCTACCAGACACGCTATCTTTCCATACTGCGGGAACGGAGCAGAACAACGCTTCCTCAGGCAGAGCGCTACGCCATCCCCGTCCCCCCAGCGCCGGAAGAGGGGCATTTTTCCGGGAGATTCAGTTTAGGGGCCGGTGTAAACAACGGCACGCCCTTCCAGGAGATCAGCTACCGTCCGGCTTATCATAGCCTGCTGGATCCGGAGCGTGGTTATGGGGAAGGCTCCCAAGTCGTTTTTGCCGAAACGGCCTTCCGCTACTACTCCGGTGGTCCCTTAAAACTGGAGAGACTGAATATTATCGATATCATCTCCCTTTCACCCCGGGATGACTTTTTTACGCCCCTGTCCTGGAAGGTCAGAACCGGACTGTATCAGACCCTCGACCGCGGAGACGAAGAGCGGCTAACCTATCAATTGCATCCCAGCGTCGGACTGGCATACAAAAACACTGCGGCCGGCTTGGTTTATATGCTGGCGGAAATGAACTTCGTAGCCGGCGGCCTGTTCCGCGACAACTATGCACTCGGTGTCGGGGTCCAGGCGGGCGTTCTCAAAAGATTCACCGGTTCCTGGAAAATGCACCTTACAGGGGAGAGTATGTTTTTTGAGCTCGGGGACAGCTTCCAGCATCATCAGCTTGCCGCTGTGCAGGGCTTTGCCTTATCACAAAACAACAGCCTCGAATTATCCCTGTCCTGGAAAAAGACCTTCCATAACGAAAGCTCGGAAGCAAAATGCAGCTGGCATTATTACTTTTAAGATTCCTTTCCTCCCGGACCGGGAAAATAACCGGCATCATCATGATCGGCCTGCCCCTGGTCCTGATAACGGGTTGCTCCTCTCTGTTCTTTTATCCCCAAAAGGCTCATTGGGACAATCCACGCCTGAAACAGGCGACTTACGAGGATCTCTATTTCCAGACATCCGACGGGTTAGCGCTCCACGCCTGGTACCTGAAGGCCAGGCCCGAGAAAAAAGGAACCATCCTCTTTCTCCATGGGAATGCGGAGAACATCAGCACCCACGTGAACAATGTGTTATGGCTCACTGATTTCGGATATGATGTTTTTGCCTTCGATTACCGGGGATACGGCAAGTCCGAAGGCAGTCCAACCATCGCCGGAGTCCATGCCGATGCCCGGGCGGCCCTGGAGACCATTCTCGGCTTGACGCAAAAAGCTGGCGAGCGGATCATTATTCTGGGCCAGAGCCTCGGAGGGGCAATCGCTGTTCATACGACGGCCAATTCCCCCCATAAAAACCGCATCAAGACCCTTATTATCGATAGTGCTTTCTCCGACTATCAGGTCATTGCCAGAGAAAAATTAGCCCTCTTCGCTGTCACATGGATTTTTCAATACCCCCTGGCGGCCCTGTTTGCCGACGAACACAGTCCGCTCAAATGGATGAAGCGCCTTGCTCCCGTGCCGGTGCTGATCCTGCATGGCGCCAAAGACACCATTGTTCCGCCTCATCATTCCCGGATGTTGTATGATGCAGCCTTGGCCCCCAAAGATTTCTGGCTGGTAGAAAACGCCGGCCACGTTCAGGCCTTTGCTTCACAAGAAATAAAGGCCCGCTTGGCAGAGTACCTCCAATCCCTGGAATAGATAATTTTCTAACATCTGGAGAACGCAGGTGGGCATTTTTCACAATGCCCTCCTGCGTGTTTCTTCTTCTTGACAGGAAAAGCCTTTTATTCTAATTCCCTGTACCATAGAGATGCTTATTAGCTGTCATGCTCCGAGGGAAAAGGGGACGGTTACAGGTGTGGAGAAAATTGTCTGAACAGAAGAATAGAAAGAAAATGAATATACTCACATTCATTTTTTCTCCAATATTACTTATAATTGGTTTTGTAGTAGGTACTGAAATAGCTAAATGGTTAGGCCTAAGAACCGATATCGATGATAAAATATTTGTTATTATTATTCTCGTTGCTCTGTATATATCGGGGATAAATACCGCTTATAGAACTTTAATACGAACAGAACAAAAGGGGAAGATACAAAGTAAATAGTGGAGAAGAGTTTTTTTCTTGACAGGTTTTTTGCAGGCCGGAAAATAGGGGGGAATAGGGGCAATGAAGGTGGGGAAGGTGGGGGCAAATCTTTATTCTTGATATTTTGACAAGGACCAGGAGTTGAGGATGCGTCCGAAATCATCATCGAGGAACCGGAGAAATGGAAAGAGTAAAGATTTGACCCTGATTCTTCCCCTGATTCTTCAAGTTTAAATTTGCAAGTAGCACATGAATAATTAGTATAACATTTTCTCATTGACTTACACCTCCTTCTATGGGATCTTATCTAAAATAGGAGATAGTCATGGAAAGCTATGCTACGGTCAAAGGCCAAATAGTCATTCCTTCGGAAATCAGGAAGAAATACGGTATCAAGGCCGGCACCAAAATCGAAATCTTTGATGAAGGCGAGCGGATTGTGCTTCAGCCCATCACACGCGAATTTATCCACCGCCTGCGCGGCAAATACAAAGGGCAAGGGCTCATGAAAGCGCTTGCCGAGGAAAAGCAACAGGAACGGAAGCTCTAGATGCCGTTAAAATCAAAAGCCCTGGTCTTCGATTCGTGGTCGATTATTGCCTACCTGGAAGACGAACCGCCTGCCCAAAAGGTCGAAGAAATCATCGTCAATGCCCATGAGCACAGGCTATCGTTGCTTACCACGGCCATCAACGCCGGAGAGGTTTGGTACATCATGGCCAGGAAAACATCACCGGTAGATGCCGATGAAGCCATTCGGGATATTCAAAGCTTAGGCATTGAACTTGTCTCTGCCGACTGGACGCTCACCAAGGTTGCTGCGATGTTCAAGGCAAAGACCAAAATGTCCTATGCCGATTGCTTTGCAGCGGCTCTGGCAAAGAAAAATCAGGCCAGCTTGGTAACCGGCGATCCCGAGTTCAAACAGGTCTCCAATGACATCAAGGTCCTATGGCTATGAAGAATTTAGCATGGCCGCCTTCCCGCCGGCAATGGTCTTTTTTCCGCCAATTTTTTCTTGCTTTGTCCCCCTATTTTTTATAATCTCCCTCCCTTACATCTAAGGAGAACACAGAGGAAATACGATGGGTAAAACAATTGCACAAAAAATCATCGCGGCGCACCTCGTCGCCGGCACGGCCACGCCGGGCCAGGAGATAGGCATCAAGATCGATCAGACCCTGACCCAGGATGCCACCGGCACCATGGCCTACCTCCAATTCGAAGCAATGCGCCTGCCGGAGATCAAGACCGCCCTGTCGGTGAGCTACATCGATCACAACACCGTGCAGATCGGCTTCGAAAATGCCGACGACCACCGGTATTTGCGCAGCATCGCGCAAAAGTACGGACTCTATCTATCCCGGCCGGGCAACGGCATCTGCCATCAGGTCCATCTGGAACGCTTCGGCAAACCCGGGGCGACCCTGATCGGCGCCGACAGCCATACCCCCACGGCGGGCGCCCTGGGGATGCTGGCCATCGGCGTCGGCGGCTTGGACGTGGCCCTGGCCCTGGCGGGCGAGCCTTTTTTCTTCGAATGCCCGCACATCACGAAGATCAATCTCACGGGCTCTCTCCCCCCCTGGGTCTCGGCCAAGGATATCATCCTCAAAGTGCTGCAGATCTTTACCACGAAAGGAAACGTGGGTACCGTCTTCGAATACGGCGGTCCGGGGACGGCCACGCTCACCGTGCCGGAGCGGGCCACCATCGCCAATATGGGCGCCGAATGCGGCGTGACCACCTCGCTCTTCCCCAGCGACGAGATGACCAGACGCTTCCTGAAGGCCGAAAAGCGGGAGGGAGACTGGCAAGAGCTGGCCGCCGACGCCGATGCCCAGTATGACCGGGTGGTGGACATCAATCTCTCGGAACTCGAGCCCTTGACGGCCAAACCCCACAGTCCCGACAACATCGGCACGGTCCGGGAAATGGGCAAGATCGCCGTGCAGCAGGTCTGTCTCGGCAGCTGCACCAACTCGTCCTATAAGGATCTGGCTACGGCGGCGCGCATCCTGCGAGGCCGGGTGGTGCACCCCGACGTGAGTTTCATCATCGCCCCGGGCTCCAAGCAGGTCCTGGAAAACATCACCCGGGACGGCTATCTGGCTGATCTCCTGTCCGCAGGGGCGCGGCTCATGGAAAGCGCCTGCGGCTTCTGCATCGGCAACAGCCAAAGCCCCTCCACCAAGGCCGTCTCTTTGCGGACGTCCAACCGGAACTTCTTGGGCAGATCGGGGACGAAGGACGCCGATGTCTATCTTGTCAGTCCGGAAACGGCCGCGGCCGCGGCCCTCACGGGGGTGTTCACGGACCCCCGGGACCTCGGCTTCCCCTATCCGGAGGTGGCCATGCCGGCGGAGTTCTACGTCGACGACCGGATGATCATCGCGCCCATGAGCAAGGAAGAGCGAGCGGCCATCGCCATCCTGCGGGGGCCGAACATCGGCAATCCTCCCGAGTGCACGCCCCTGCCCGAGGCGCTTGCCGGTGAAGTGACGATCAAAGTGGGCGATAAGATCACGACGGATCATATCATGCCGGCAGGCGACCTGATGAAGTACCGCTCCAACATCCCCAAATACGCCGAATTCGTCTTTGCCCCGGTGGACAAGGAATTCTCCCTGCGGGCCAAGGAGATACAAAAGGCGGGCCGGCACAACATCATCGTCGCCGGTCTTTCCTACGGTCAGGGATCATCGCGGGAGCATGCGGCGATCTGCCCTATGTTTCTCGGGGTAAAGGCCATCATCGCCCGGTCCTTTGAGAGAATCCATACGGCCAACCTGATCAATTTCGGGATCATGCCCCTCACCTTCAAAGAGGAAAAGGACTATGACCGGATCGGCCAGGGAGACCGGCTGGAGATAGAAAATATCCGGGCGCGCCTCACGGGAAAGGGCCCGCTGATCGTCAAGAATCTCTCCCGAAACCTGTCTTTTGAGGTTTCCGGCGATTTCTCCGCACGCCAAAAAACGCTGCTTTTGGCCGGAGGGGCACTCAACCTGCGGCCGCAGCAGTAAAGAGGACGATATGGCGCTTACAGAAAAAATCAAGGTAAAGACCCCCATCGTCGAGATGGACGGCGACGAAATGACGCGGATCATGTGGCAGATGGTGAAGGAAAAGCTGCTCCTTCCCTACCTGGACATGCCGCTCGAGTATTACGATCTTCACGTAAAGCATCGCGATGAAACGGACGATCAGGTTACTATCGAGGCGGCCCGGGCGATCATGAAATACGGGGTGGGCGTCAAATGCGCCACGATCACCCCCAACGAGGACCGGGTACGGGAATATCAACTCAAGAAGGCCTGGAAGAGCCCCAACGCCACGATCCGGGGCCTGCTGGACGGCACGGTCTTCCGCAAGCCGATCATCACGGGCAACATTCGGCCCGTCGTCTCGGCCTGGAAGAAACCGATCATCGTCGGCCGGCATGCCTATGGGGATATATACAGCAACGTGGAGCTGAGCATCCCGGGGGAGGGAACGGCGGAGCTCCTCTTCACACCGGCAGGCGGCGGCGCCCCGGTGAAGCAGACGCTGCACCACTTCACCGGGCCGGGAATCGTGCAGGGCATCCACAACACCGATGCCTCCATCGAGAGTTTCGCTCAGGCTTGCTTCACCTTTGCCCTGGATCAAAAAGTGGACCTCTGGTTCAGCACTAAAGACACGATTTCCAAGACCTATGATACCCGTTTCCGCGACATCTTCACCAGGGAATACGAAACCAACTGGCGGGAAAAATTCCGCGCGGCCGGGCTGACCTACTTTTTCACCCTCATCGACGATGCCGTGGCCCGGGTGATGAAACACGAGGGTGGCATCCTCTGGGCGCTCAAAAACTACGACGGCGATGTCATGTCCGACATGATCGCCTCGGCCAACGGCAGCCTCGCCATGATGACCTCCGTACTCGTCTCTCCCCAGGGTTATTTTGAATACGAAGCGGCCCATGGCACGGTGCAGAAGCATTACTACAAACATCTCCAGGGGGAGGAAACTTCCACCAATTCCCTGGCGCTCATCTTCGCCTGGACGGGCTGCCTCCGCAAACGGGGAGAGCTCGACGGCACGGAGGCGGTGGTCAGTTTTGCCGGCCGGCTGGAGGAAGCAGCCCTGGAAACCGTCGAGGCGGGCGTCATGACCGGCGACCTGCTGATGGTGGCTGATCCCGATCCCCGCAACCGCAAAGTAGCGACAGGAGCCTTTATCGAGGCCATTGCCGGGAATCTGAAACAAAAGCTGTAATGAAAAAAACAAATCTGAAGGATTTAACCCTCGGGGAACTCGAGCTCTTCATCCTGAGCCTGGGGAAGGAAAAATACCGCGCCCGGCAGATCATGAAATGGCTCTATCACCAGGGGGCGACATCTTTTGCAGAGATGACCAATCTTTCCCGTGATTTTCGGGAAAAGATCGGGGAGATGGCCCGCATCGGCCAGCCGGAGCCGGTCAAGGTGCAGCAGTCTCAAGACGGCACCAAGAAGGTCCTCTTCCAGTTGGAAGACGGCGCCTACATCGAAAGTGTGCTGATCCCCGGCCGGAACCACTGGACGGCCTGCCTGTCCACCCAGGTCGGCTGCCGCATGGGCTGCAAGGTCTGCTTGACGGGCCAACAGGGGTTCACGAGAAACCTCCGGCCCTCGGAAATTACGGGCCAGCTCACCGGGCTGCAGTTCGGCACGCCCGAAGGACCGCAGATCAAGAGCATCGTGCTGATGGGCATGGGTGAGCCCCTCGACAACTACGACAATACCCTGAAGGCCATCCGCATCATCACCTCAGATCCGGGGCCGTGTTTTTCCACGCGCAAGGTTACCCTTTCCACCTGCGGCCTGGCCCCGCAGATCGGCCGTCTGGGAAAGGATATCTCCATCAATCTGGCCGTATCCCTGAATGCGGCGGACGACAAGACCAGAAGCAGCCTCATGCCCATCAATGCCAAGTACCCCCTGGCGACGCTGCTCGAAGCCTGCCGCAGCTATCCCATGCCGGGCCGCCGGATGCTGACTTTCGAATATATCCTCCTGGCCGGTATCAATGACTCCCCGGGGGATGCGGAAAAGGTGGCCCG
>Ga0209514_10001219_pt1 | contig 46159 bp, 54 predicted proteins | sample Subgrocontami58m_FD_187452 | JGI IMG/M metagenome (GOLD analysis project Ga0209514, IMG submission 187452) | Subsurface groundwater microbial communities from S. Glens Falls, New York, USA - GMW37 contaminated, 5.8 m (SPAdes) (version 3) | ecosystem: Environmental > Aquatic > Deep subsurface >... | reverse complement strand
CGCTCCGCTTCCGGAACGCCGATCCGTTCGAACGTCGTTTTAATCTCTTCGGGTACATCGTCCCACGAGCGCGCCATTCTGTCCGTGGGTTTCACGTAATAAATCATTTTTTGAAAATCAATTCCGGATAAGTCCGCTCCCCACGAGGGCATTTCTTTTTTTTGGAAAATTGCGAATGCCTGCAGCCGAAATTCCCTCATCCATTCGGGCTCGCCCTTGATGCCGGAAATTTCCAGTATTGATTTCACGCTGATGCCCGGAGCCGCGCGAAATACCGGCGAATGATTATCGCGAAACCCATAGCCGTATGTATCATCGGTATTGACTGCGTGCGGTTTCATAATTGCCTGCCGCCCGAAATTAATTCGTAAAAACCCGTTTTGAGTTTCGAGAGAATATCTTTGCCGCCCCCCGCGACGATCGCGCCCTCCGACATCACAGAAACCCGATCGGGCGCGAGTTCATCAAGAAATTTTGTTCCGTGAGTGATGACGAGTATCCCCGTGCCCGCGCACGTGAGGCCGCGAAGAATCTCTGGAATCACGGACAAAGAATCAATATCAAGGCCGGTGTCTATCTCGTCCAAAATCGCGAATTTGGGACGGCGCGCAAGAAGCTGGAGAATCTCAGATTTTTTCTTCTCGCCTCCGGAAAATCCTTCGTTCAAGAACCGCGATAAAAACGATTCATCAATCCGGAATCCCGACAAAACGCTTTTGTAGTCACTTGCGGCGTCTCCCACTGCGCGAAGAAACGACTTAACCGTAACGCCTCCGATCTCCGGCGGCTCCTGAAACGACAAAAACATTCCCGCGCAAGCGCGCTCCTCTGGCAGAAGCGCCAAAAGATCGATCGCGCCAAGATACACGCTCCCATGCAAAACGCGATATTCCGGATGCCCCATAATCGCATAGGCAAGCGAACTTTTCCCTGATCCATTCGGCCCGACAATTGCCGTAATCTCGCCCGGTCCTATCCGGAAAGAAACGTTTTTTACGACCTCGCGGCCTCCGACTTCAACTGTGAGGTTTTCTATTATAAGCGACTCCATATTTGCTTTTTTCTTTGGTATGGTGTATTGTATTGTACGGTTCCAATGGAGGGTCACATGAGCGAAACAAGAGAAACGATACCGGAGATTCGCGTTCAAACAACAGAGAAATCAAAGCCACAACCGATACGGGGTCACCCCTATATCGCAGAGCTCGGCTACGACCTGCTCAAAGGGGTAACAGTAAAGCGAAGGGTCATCGAAGAAATCATATATGAAAATTTGCCGGGTGCTGCGATCGCCGAAATGGCGGCGCGCCTCCGAAAAATGAATATTCAATTCTTTCGTGAAAACCCGGAGCATCCAGAAACAACAGTATCGTTTTACATCAGATATATCGGCATTTCGCCTTTCAGAAAACTCAACGATCCCTGTGCTGTCATAGAACTTCATGAGGAAATCGGTTCTGACGAAACAATAATCGACGTTTCGAGCGGAGTCGAACCCTTTATCTGTTCCGGAAGCACCCCGCTCATTCCAAGATGCATCAACTAGCCAAGGCGCACCCGCGCCTATTTTTTTTGCAAAATTAAAAGAACTTCGGCGAGCGCTTTGATCGCGTGATCAATGTCTTTCTCCGCAGTCGCGCGCCCGAGCGTAAACCGGATTGATCCGTGTAAAAACTCGTTCGGGCACTTGATTGCGCGAAGAACATGCGACGGCTCCAAAGATACCGAACTGCACGCAGATCCCGTAGACGCAAAAATTCCTTTTTCTCCGAGATACACAACGAGCGCGTCGCCTTCGATATCCTGAAATGACACATTCACATTGTTTGCTAAACGCTCGGTCAAATGCCCATTTATTCGCGATTCCGGAAAATTCTTTTTTAATTCACCGATAAAATAATTCCGGAGCGCCGACACGCGTGCTGATTCTTTTTCCCGTTCGGAGTCCGCGATCTCAAGCGCGCGCGCAAGCCCGACAATACCCGGAACATTTTCCGTTCCCGAACGTAGCCCGTGCTCCTGTCCGCCACCGTAGAAAAGTGGTGCTAGTGAAACCCCTTTTCGCGCGTAAAGCGCGCCGACTCCTTTTGGACCGTATATTTTTGAGGCATTCAACGCAAGAAGATCAACGCCGAGTTTTTCAACATCAAGCGAAAGATACCCGGCCGCCTGGCACGCATCAGTGAAAAAATACGGAGGATCATTCGGCAGAATTCCATTTTCTTTTTTGAATCGTTTTGTGCGTTTCCCGATATCAGCAATCGGCTCTATGGTCCCAATTTCGTTATTTGCATACATCACGGCGACAAGAAGAGTGTCTTTCCGGAGTGCTCGAAAAACATCATCCGGGTCAACTCGTCCGTATTCATCCACAGAAACAAACGTTACCGCATATCCCTGTTCGCCGAGCGCGCGCACGGGCTCCAAAACCGCGTGGTGCTCGATTGGAATTAAAACAATGTGTCCGGTTTTCGCGGGGGATAAGACCCCGAATATGGCAAGATTCGCGGCTTCAGTTCCCGAGCCGGTAAAAATAATCTCATCCGGCCTCGCGTGAAGGATTGAGGCGACACTTTTTCGTGCGCCCTCAACCACTTCTTTCGCGCGCTTCCCCAAAGGATGCAAACTCGACGGATTTCCGAAATCCTTGTCCCAATACGGCTCCATTGCCTCCTTGACGCGAGAGTCAAGCGGAGTTGTTGCCGCATAATCAAAGTATATTTCCTTCATAAAGACGCGATCGTTACGCTTTCAAAAATTTTATTCACTTTTTTCTCGATTCCAAGCCATCCCGCGCGCGTGGGGCAGACCCCGACAAACGGACAGTATTTTTCCGGATGAGGGGAACGCATACAGCGCATCATTTCCGGCTCCTCGAAAACATCAATGAGCTCCTTGAGGGTTATTTTCCGCGGATCTTTCCGAAGGCGATATCCGCCGTCCGACCCGCGCCGTGCCTCAAGATACCCCACCCTCCTAAGGATTCCTGCAATCTTTTGGAGAAATTCATACGGCAGTTTCCGCTCGCGGGCAATCTCCGAAAGGGGAACGTACGCGCGCCCGCGAAACGTAGGCCGAAGGGCCTCGATGAGAATTATCCCGTAGTCGGTTTTTCGTGAAAATCGCATGTTGACTAGATTAGTCGGAATTATACATTCTATAATAGTCCATTTTTGTAGAAAGTAAACCCCGTTACAAGGTGACCACGAGCTTACGCTCGTGGCATTTTATCATAGACCCTCCGGGGGAACCAGCGCAATTCATCCGCGTGCCCGCGCCCGTGGCATTCTTGTAACGGGGTAAACACCTTGACGGGACTCGTACGAAACCTATACTAAAAGAATTGTTTCTTCTTTATGAATCGGAAATTCGCCATAGCAGGAATTACGGCTATCATTTTCCTCGGAATCGGAGGATTTTTTTTCTGGAAAGGATATCCGCACGAAAGCGTCCAAGAAACGGCCTCTCAACAACCGCTCTCTGCGGACACTATATTTGGACTCGTCCTTTCAGATGAGAATGGAAATTTCGCAACGCTCGCGGACTATAAAGGGGAAAATATAATCATAAACGCGTGGGCCACGTGGTGTCCGTACTGCACTGGTGAACTCAAAGAACTCGCCCGCGTCAAAGACGAATACAAAGAGAAAATCGAGGTAATCACGGTAAATCGGGGCGAGGCGCCGGAAGCAGTCCGCTCGCATCTTGAAAAAAATAGTATTTACCCCGGCGTCCGGTATCTTTCGGATCCAAACGATTCCTTCTATAAAGCGATTGGTGGATTCTCGATGCCGGAGACAATTTTCATAGACAAAAAAGGTGAGGTCCGATTCCACAAACGGGGTCCGATGAATACAGAAGAACTCCGGCGCCGCGCTCAGGATATATTCGGTATATAAAAAACATGGGGACGGAAATCGGAAAAGATATATACGGCCCGGAGTACGTAATCACGGTTCAGGACTCAAAAATCGGGATGCGAGGATTTTTGGTAATCGATAACACGGTGCTCGGCCCGGGAAAAGGAGGAATTCGGATGACGCCTGATGTTACGGCGGAAGAAGTGTTTCGCCTTGCGCGGACAATGACGTGGAAAAATGCGCTTGCGGGAATCCCGTTTGGCGGCGCAAAAGCCGGAATCGTCTGGACTGGCGGCGCGGACGCACTCAAAAAAGCTTTTATTACAAGTTTTGCCCGTGCAATTTCGCCTTTTATACCTTCGCGCTACATCGGGGGGCCCGACGTAAACACAGGGGAGCGCGAAATGGCCTGGATCGCGCGAGAACTCAAGAACTGGAATGCGGTCACGGGAAAACCGGCTGATTTCTGCATGAATCCCGTTAGAAACTCGGTTTCTAACGGGATGAAAAGGCGCGGAAAGAAAAAATGCGGCTTGCCGCACGAGCTCGGCTCAACCGGATTTGGCATTGCGTGCGCAACGCGAATCGCCGCGCGCATCGCGGGAATTGACATCGCGGGCGCGCGAATCGCGATTGAGGGATACGGAAACGTCGGAAGTTTTGCGCTCACGCATCTTCAAACAATGGGCGCGAAAATTATTGCGGTTTCAAACCGCGACTACGTCGTATATAATGAACAAGGGATAGACGGCGCGCGCCTTGCCGCGATCCGAAAAAAAACTGGGTCTATCAAAAACTACGAACCCGCCGAAAAACTTCCCCAAAAAGAAATCTTCGGTCTTTCGGTAGATATTCTAATCCCCGCGGCGGTAACAGACGTCATAAACGAATCGAACAAAAACGCGATCCGGGCGAAAATCATCGTCGAAGGCGCGAATATCCCGATGTCCGAAGCGATCGAGGACGAACTCGCGAAAAAAGGAATTTTAATCGTGCCGGATTTTGTCGCAAACGCAGGAGGCGTTATCTCGTCCTGGGCGGAATCGAAGGGTATCGGCGCAAAAAATATGTTTCGCGTGGTCGAGGAAAAAATTTCCCGATCAACAGAAACCGTTCTTGCCCGCTCGACAAAAACAGGGGAGAGCCCCCGGCGCGCCGCGCTTGCAATCGCAGAGGGCATTGTCGAGCGCGCACGCGCAAAACGAAAACAAATATTCTAAACATTAAATACCACTACATATTCATGCCGGACCAAACAAAACCGTTGGATACTCGAGAAGCCGCGATACGTCGCGCAAAATCGAAGAAGGCGATACTGCGAACGCTTTATATAGCGATCCCGATTATCATCGCTCTAGGTATTACATGGTGGATCGTAAAAAATCGGACGCCTGTGGGACCCGATATGAGCATCGGATATTCAAGCCAGGGCCAGAATCACATCCAAGTAAATTCCAAACACCCGGAATACAATTCAAACCCGCCGACATCCGGCTGGCATTATTCCCAGCCCGCCCGCCTCGGATTTTACGACGAGGAAATACCGGATGAAACGCTTATCCACAATCTCGAACACGGCGAAATATGGATTTCGTACAAACCGACAATTCCGGAAGCAATAAAAATGAAATTAAAAGAGTTTCAGGGCGCGAGAGTTATCATAACCGCGCGCTCGCAAAACAACGCGGACATCGCGCTTGCCGCATGGACCCGGCTCGATACGCTTAATCTTGAGGGGAATAATCTCACAGACGCCCATATTGCCCGCATCACCGACTTTATCAAGCGCTGGCAGAACCGGGGACCAGAAAAAGTCATCTCAAATCCGCTATAACCTTCAAAAAAACCGCTGTCAAAAGAGGGCGCGCCAAGCACCCTCTTTTTGTTTGACGAAACAGCTCGAAATGGGATAATAGAGTGAATCTCGACTTCCAAACATTACTCGTGAAAATACCACTATTTATGGGTCTCATGCAAAAATACTACCTTATCGGAATCGCCGGCATCATCGTTCTTCTCGCGGTCGGACTCCTGTTATATTCAACAAATCAAAATCCGGAAAAAACAGGTATCGGCGCCGAAAAGCAGGAAAACGGCGTTAGCTCCGCGCCCACCGCAAATGGAGACGCAAAAAATGAATCTACCCCCAAAACGGGATCGACAAATTCCCCAAAGGGATCAACGAAGACGCCATCCGGCGGTACAAGTCCCACCGCATCAAAAAGCCAAGGCCGCGTGATATTCGCGCTCAAGGACGAATTTGTTTCACTCGACCAAATAGAATCAATCCTGTTTACAGTAAAAGAAATGCAGGTCCAGAATCCGGCAAAAGGATGGGTAACGGTCATGGCCGAACCAAAGGTCTATGACCTCGTAAAAATCTACAAAAGCGGGACAATGGAATTCCTTTCGGAATTCTATCTTGATCCGGGAACATACAATCAGCTCCGCATGGTAGTCGGAAAAGTCATGATTATAAAAAAAGGATCGGCCTCGCCCGAAGAGGCCAAACTTCCTTCGGGAGAGCTCAAGATTCCGGCGCGCCTTCAAATCGTAAAGGGTGAAAACTCAAGCGTCGAGATTGACATTCTTTCGGAAAAATCGCTCCACACCGCGACCGACGGAAAATACATTTTTATGCCGGTCGTGCGCGTGGAAACCCGCTCGAACGTAACAAGCTTCCAGGTGAGGCAAAATCTCGTAACGATTATCGGGGGCGCGCCGGTTTTTGACGCTTCGTTCGGCATGGACGAAAACGGTAACGCAAAGGACAACTACCGCTTAAGCCCCGCGGCAAGAATCGAGATCGTGGACGATAAAATAAAGATTATACCGCAATAGAATCATAATTTTTGTACCCCAAAAGCCCCCGCGCGGGGGCTTTTGGGATGAATGGACCTACCGGGAATCGAACCCGGGACTAGTCGATGCCATCGACTTATTTTGCCACTAAACCATAGGCCCTCTCGCAAAACTTATTTCACCCCATTACCCTCGAACGAACAGAAAAATTCTCTGTTTCCGAACCTTGAATAATTCTGATCCGCCAATGGGTAGTAATTACTTCCCCGGAGCAACGGGGCTAACCGGTTCTGATTTTATGGGAATAGTATTGATATACGACCTTTAAATCCGATATGCCCTCGAGAGGACTCGAACCTCTAATCTTTTCCTTAGGACGGAACTGCTCATCCAATTGAGCTACGAGGGCATTCGCTAATTTTCGGGTTTTATCGTATCATAAAAACTGTAATTCGTCACATCCAAAAATCATAATGACAAAAATCCAATACGAAGAGCAGGTGATCAAAGTTATCAAGGCAACGATGTCCGGCGTGGTTTCCATTGTCGTCGGAAAGGACTACGAAAAAATTCTCAAGGAAAATCCCTATGACCTCATGGCCCCGCACGGGGACCACGTTGATCCTCCGGCTCCCGAAGAAACGCTCCCTCACACAAAAAGCGGAAAAATCCGAATCGGCGGGGGATCGGGATTTATCGTGGACGACTCCGGCCTCATCGTGACGAATAAACACGTGATTTCGGACCCGGAAGCGGAGTATTGGATCACAACGCTTGCCGAGGATACGTACGCCGCACGTGTCCTTGCGCGTGACCCTTTAAACGACGTTGCGGTGCTCAAAATCGAAAACGCCTCCGGACTCAACAAAATTCCGCTCGGCGACTCGAATAAAATCCAACTCGGAGAAACAGTAATCGCAATCGGAACCGCCTTGGGCGAATTCCAGAATACCGTATCAAAAGGAATCATCTCCGGCCTTTCACGCTTTGTGAGCGCAATCACCGACACCGAGGGGCATTCCGAGCGCCTGCGCGGACTCATCCAGACCGACGCCGCGATAAACCCGGGAAATTCCGGGGGACCTTTGGTAAATCTCGACGGGGAGACGATCGGCATAAATACCGCAGTCGTCTTCGGCGCACAAAACATAAGCTTTGCAATCCCCATAAACCGCGCAAAACGCGATCTCGAAGAATTAAAAACATTCGGCCACATCCGCCGGCCGTTTCTCGGAATACGCTACGTGCCGGTAAACCCTCTGGTGAAAAAGCGATTTAATCTTCCGGTTGATGACGGTGCATTCGTCTTGAAGGAGGGCCTTCCTGAACGGCCCGCCGTAATTCCGGATTCTGCCGCGGCAAAAGCCGGCATAAAAGAAACCGACATAATCGTCGCGCTCAATCGGATTCCGATAAACGAAAAAACGTCTGTTGAAGACATTCTTGAAATGGTGCCTATGGGGTCTACGATCGAAATGAAAATCCTAAGAGACGGACAAGAAAAAACAATCGCCGTGACCGCGGAAGAACGGATATCGTAATCGCCAAAGAGTCCTACGTCGCAAGTCCGAGCCACACCCGGACTTTTTCTACTATTTCGGGAATTGAATAATTCACTTTGACGAGGTAGTCGGTCGCGCCGAGGCGGCGCGCTTCGTCAACGTCCCGCCCCTCGGAAAGATTCGAGAGAATGACGACTTTCGTATTTCCCCTGGACGGGTCCTGTCGGATTTTCTGCAAAACCTCGAATCCGTGCATGTCGGGAAGCAAAAGATCCAAGAGCACGATATCTGGAGCAGTCGCAAGAAAATTTTCAACGCCTTCTTTTCCGGTTTTCCCGATGGTGACGTTAAATCCCGCGCGCGAAAGCTCCCCGGCAAGGAGCTCTGCCATGAACACGTCATCCTCGACAAGAAGAATTTTTTTCCCTACACCATTTGCCATAAATACGTATCTATTATATCAATACTTTTGAGATCCCTCAAGCAGCCGTTTCCCCCAGGAGCTATGGATTCGACGATCCGGGAATTGCTCGCGTGCTTGAACCAGAACCGGGTTCTTGGACAGAATCCGGTGACAAATCGGGAAGAATCCCTCCGCGAAAAAGCGACTTCATATCTCGAAATCCGCTTTTCAGCTGTTCAAAAATGTTTCCGGGATCCTCAAGCTCTTTCTGAGAATCAGAAATCTCTCCTCCGGCGGGCGCAAAAACCCGAGATAGAGACGCAAAATGCGATGCCGTTACGGCGCTCCACGAAATAAAAATAAAAATCCCCGCAAGAAAAAGAACGACCCCCGCAAGAAAAAAACGAGTCCTTTCCGGAAGAGCGCGCAGTACCGCGATCATTCTACCGATAATGTGCATGCGGATTATGAAACCTTAAGCAGGACAACCCCACCACCCTTGTTTTCAACGATGTCCTTTTTCTTTATCGTGAGCTTTTCCTGCAGTTCGGCTTTTGACGCACCCATTTCCTTGAGAAACGCCTCAACGCTCTCAAGCGCGACCGTAAGCCCCGGGATTTTATAATGCATGGGAATCACGATTTTCGGCTCGATCTGCTTCACGATTTTCGCCGCCTCGGACGAATCAATCGTGTACTTTCCACCGACGGGAATCATCAAAATGTCAATGTCGCCCGCTTCATCAAGGGTCTCGGCCCGCATCTGGGGCTCGCCGAAATCCCCCATATGAAGAATACTCACATCCTCGACTTCGATTCTATATATCGTATTCATCCCGCGCTCCTTGCCTTGGACGGCGTCATGGAACGTCTCAATACCGCAAACAGAAATACCCTTTGTCTCGTACTCGCCCGGTCCCGTAATCACGAAGGGCTCCCCCGCAAGCGATTCGGCGTTTGCGTGGTCGTAGTGCGAATGCGTAATCATAACAACGTCCGCGCGAAACCGCGGAGGCGTAAGCCCGATATCTTTTGAAAACGGATCAACAACGAGCGTGAGATCGCCCGATTGAATTCTGAAACACGCCTGACCTAACCAAGAAATTACCATATATAATAATGCCTGCGTGCCCCGTCACACAATTTGCACTTCATAAGTCGCCGAAGGCGGTGCAAATTGTTGTGCGGGGTCCGAGCCACGTGATAACCATGGAGAGAATATACCATCTGATCGATAAAATTTCAATGAATGTATATTGAAAAAAACTCGCGTTCCCGGTACAGTGTGGATGATTTGCTCTTTCGAAGGGGGATCGTATGGGAAGCCGCGCCTGCACCCGATGCAACCACCCTCCCCAATATTGCCAGTGCGAGATGCGCTACTACTTGATTTTGCTTGCGGTCTCGCTCGTTTTTCCGATTGCGGAGCTCATCATCGGAAAAACGCTTGCCCGAAGCAGTCTTGTGCTTCTCGACGGCCTCCACGCCCTGGCGCACGGAGCATTTTTCTACTTCGCCTTCCGGGTAAGTAAACAGGTGCATGAAGAGTTTCTCTCGATTTTTGAAGAAGAGAGACGAAGGAAACTATACGCCGCGATCCAGTCCGCGTTTCTCGTAAGCGGAATGGCGCTTTTCTTGGTTCTCCATGTGTTTGGAAAAATATCGGAGCCCGAGGAGCAAAACGTGTTCTTCACGATAGTGGGAGCAGGAGTCGGTCTCGTCGGTGCTGTGCTTTCGCTCCTCATCCTGCGGGAATTCAAAAAAACCCGCGAGATAAACCTCACCTATAATGTTGTGGAAATCCACGTTCATGCGGACATCTGGACTTCGCTCGTGCCGATCGCAGCCGCACCAGTTATATGGGCTGGAAACTATCTTTTAATCCCGTGGACCGTCTATCTTGATCCGCTTCTCGCAACAGCGATAGCAATCTGGTTTATCGCAAAATCGCTTCCATATATTCTGCCGCACTAACCAAAACACCCTCCTTCCGGGAGAGTGTTTTTTCGTTTCTGATTTGATACGATCATCTTTTTTCCGAGTCCGAGGCGCAGGAAGAGCATCGTCCCCGTCTCCCACCGGCAGACAAAACACCGGATACGAGCGCGGTCCAGTACCACGTCTGATAATGAATTCCCCAAAATTCTCCCCCTTGCCAAAGCGCGAAAACGCCTGCGACAAACGCGAGAACCCCGAAGATCCAAAATCCTTTTCCTCCAGCCGGCACCCAACAGCACTTCCAATGCATTTTGTCGTGCGAACAATTATCCGTCATAGATATATGTAAACGATTACGATAACGACCTTTAATGAGAATAAAAAAAATAGATTTTTGTCCAACGTCTATGGCGCGTTCTAACGCTCTATGAGCGTTAGAACAGATTCTTTGTTTTAACCTCTGTGGGGCCTTTTTGCTTGAGATACAAGGACTTCTTTCGCTTATTGTACGGCCTTTGGGCGGGTGAAGAAAGCCGGTAAATCGCCACCTGACAAATATACATATTGGGATAAAGTGCCACCGCGAGATTTGATTGGTTCGAAATCTCAAGCGTGAGCGTCCCCTCAAATCCGGGGTCAACGAACCCAGCGGTATGTACCAAAATTCCCATACGCGCGAGCGAGCTTTTCCCTTCCACCTTCATTGCAACTTCTGCGGAAAGTTTGACGTATTCCACGGTGCTCGCAAGCACGAAACTTCCAGGATGGATGATAAAAGGCGTGTCGTCCTTGAGCGTAACCGAATCCATGAAGTCGTGCGGAAACGGTTTTTTCGTATCAATCAAACTAAACCGGTCGCTCCGGAAGAATTTAAACTCCGGCGCAAGACGAAGATCAATCGATGCCGGCCCAATTTGATCAGGGGCCAAAGCGGGAAGAAATCCGACTTTTTTATTTTGTATCGCTCGCCTGAGATCTCGATCGGAAAGCATAAATTTTTGTTATTAATGAATTAATTTTTGCCCGGATGCCCAGGGTGGGAGTCGAACCCACAAGCCTTGCGGCCGAGGATTTTAAGTCCTCTGCGTATGCCAATTCCGCCACCTGGGCGCTACCACTCTTTTATAAGACGATCCACAAATTCTTCAAGAGGTGTACGCCAGTCATCCTCGAGTTGCGAATAGAGTAATTTCACTAACTCCCTCTGGTTAGTCGAAAGACTTTTTCGCACTAACACGCCAAGTTTCTTGAAGATTCTTTGATCTTGGGCTTTATCAAGTATATATTTTGTTTTCGGTTTTGGCGGTTTCATGGAGGCCACGGCGGGAATTGCACCCGTGAATAGGAGTTTTGTCCCGACGCCAAAATTTTGAAGGCCACGGGCGGAATCGAACCGCCGAATAGGAGTTTTGCAGACTCCCGCCTTAACCACTTGGCTACGTGGCCATACGACCTTCAAAATTTTGAGTCGGGATCCCGACTTCATTATTATAACCTTTGAATAGTGCGTCGGGACAGACTTCTCCGCGTTTCCACTTCGCCACAGCACCAAATACGTGGCCAGATTATAATTCTCCTTTTCTCTTGAGCCCCGCGATTTGTTTTTCAACCCGCTCCCGATTAAATTCTTCCGCGTCAATCTTAAACGCGATTCTCGGCACCGGGCGAATTCGAATCTTCTTATTGACACTCTTTTGAATATGATAAATGGTTTTTTTGAGCGTTGCCAACGCACCCGCGGGATCCGCGCCAAGAATCGAGACGTACGCGTTGGCGTAGTGCCCGTCAACCGAGCTCTTTACGCGGGTTACAGTCACGATCGTCCTCTCTGGAAACTCAACATCGCGATCAAGGATTTTCGCCAATTCCTCGCGCAAGAGATTCTCTATTTTTTCTCGCCTCAGCTCTGTCGGCATACTAGAGGCCATCTAATGTCCGCTTGGTAATCCGCTCTTCAAAGACCCCAAGAACGTCTCCTTCTTCGATCGTACCCCGAAATTCAACGAGCGCGCCGAACTCTTCGCCAGCCGCAACAGAAGATACGTCCGCCTTGTTGTGCTGAACTTGGATAATCGTTCCGCGGCCGACAATGTCTTTCATCCGCACAATATCGCAAAATGCCCCCTTCTTTATTTCTCCTTCCGAAACGCGCCCGCCGGCGATTGTGCGCACGCCGTCTTTTTTGAATACTTTTATAACTTTCGCTTTCCCGACATCCACCCTCTCGACAATGGAAGGAATAAATGCCTCGATTTCCTTTTTTACATCGTCAATGAGCTGGTAAATAATGTCACCCGTGAGAATCCGGACATTCGATTTTTCTGCCGTGAATCGCACAGAAGAATCTGTTCCTACGCGAAATCCAATAATGGTGACGCGTCCGGTCGCGAGCGCCAACTTCACATCCGATTCGTTTATATCACCGGTCTTGCTCCTCAAAATGTTTATTGCGACCATATCCGATTCAAACCGCTTCACGAGATCCTCCAATGCTTCACGCGATCCCGCAACATCCGCTTTTATGACAACATTGAATACCGGCCTTCCGCCTTCTTCAAAAGGAGTATAGCCGGCGCTTTTCTCTGAATCGCCCGCGGATTCGCGATGCAACTCCGCAACACGCTCGGCTTCTTTTCGATCGGAAAAACCCTTGAATTCCTCGCCAACCGCCGGCATCTCCTTAAGACCTGCGACAAGCACCGGAGACGACGGCCCTGCCTCGCGAATCGTATGCCCCGCAAAATTTTCAAAAATCTTTACGCTTTCCGCAGACCCGCCGATCACGATATAATCGCCCGAGTGGATTGAACCGTCCCGAAGGAGAAGTGTTGCGGTAACGCCCCGCTTTGGATCGCGGTGCGCTTCGATGACAATCCCTTCTGCTGATTTTCCGGCGTCGGCCTGCAAATGTTCAAGATCCGACATGAGTACAATGACCTCAAGGAGCTCATCCATATTCTTGCCGGTTTTTGCACTCACTTCAACCGATGGCACTTTGCCTCCGTACGACTCAACAAGAACATCCTCTTTCGCGAGCTCCTGTTTCACACGTTCAGGGTTTGCTTCCTGCCTGTCAATTTTGTTAATCGCAACAACAAACGGAAGCTCGGCCTTGCGGATAATATCGAGCGCTTCCTTTGTCTGGGGCTTTATTCCTTCTTCCGCGGCAACGACAAGAACCGCGATGTCCGCGACCTTCGCCCCGCGCGAGCGGAGCTTTGAAAACGCCTCGTGCCCAGGAGTATCAATGAACGTGATGCGCCGTTTGTCGCCGGTTTTTTCCGACTCATGCTCCACGATGTAGGCGCCGATATGCTGGGTAATGCCGCCCGATTCTTTTTCCGCAACTTTCGTTTTCCGGAACCAATCGAGAATCGTCGTCTTTCCATGATCAATATGGCCCATCACCACCACAATGGGAGGACGTGCGGTGCCTTTTTCGCCTGTACTATTTTCAGTTTTCTTATTCATATTGCATCAGTAAAATTCGAAACCCGAATATCGAAATCCGAAACGGAAAAACGTGTTTTATATTTTGAATTTTTGGTTTTAGTCATTATTTCGAATTTCGTGCTTCGAGCTTCGTGCTTCGGTTGAGCGCTTGATCGAGCACTTTTTTCTCTTCGCCGGAAAGGGCGGCGCGCGAAGCGCCGTTTTCAATCTGCTTTGCGTAAATCCGCACGCCCTCGCGGGTATAAAACGAGGAAAGGATTACTCCGTTGTTTTCCCGGTCAAGAAGTGCCAACGCGAAACTATTATCCCCGCCGGTGTCCTGAAAAGGATTAAACCTCAAAAATCCGACTTTCTGGACGCTCGTTTTCGAAATCGCTTCCAAGGGCTCGATCCGTCTCTCAAGTTCTTCGTTTTTTGCCTCGAGCCACGCGGTCCGGCGAATGATATTTCGTTTGAGTTCCTCCTCTGTCTCACCCGAACCGTTAAAAATTGTCCTCACACGCCGCTCAACCCGCAAAACCAACCGCAACAGCACACCGAACGACACAACGAAAAGAAAAAAAAGTATGGCAATTTGAAATTCTACTGGGATCGGCATATGTATATCTATTTACACCGCTCAAGAGTACCGCAAATCAGCTTAAAAATCAAGAAAAAAAGCCACCAAAGGGCCCTCGAAAATGGATATCGAGATACCTAACAAATCATGGTACTACATCAAAGCAATACCGATCGGCCTCGCCACCACACCCTTTCGCGTCTGATCCGTCAAACGCATTTTGAGCACTCCATGACCCTCCTCCGGAAGATCCTGAATATCCACAATTTTTCCCGGTAGTCGAATTGCAATCAGCATCGCTTGAAAAAGCGTAATTCGAACCATCCTGAATACTGGCCCCAAGATGATAGCCGACATTCTTGCCTTTTGAAACGTAATACGTATACCGATACGCGGTTTTATCAAAAGGATCAGCGGGAACCATCGGAATATAGTCAGGTGTAAGTTTCTCTAAACTCGTAGGATATCCGCCTTTCGCGTCGAAATAAAGCTCGAGCGCGAGCTGTAATTGCTTCACATCAGAAATCCGTCTTGCATCCCGCGATTTGACCACCGACTGGCCGAGCGCGCTTTTATTAATGAACTCTGATAACGGTTTTGCGTCATCAGGCTTTTCTATATCTATAGGTTTATTTATATCCGACAGCGCTATGGTAAAAAGGAGGTTGACCTGTTTTTCTTTTAGCTGTGCAACCGAATCAGGCGGTACCACCCGAATGGAATAGGTAATCATCGCGGGGTATCCCTGCGGATCGGCCCAGAACGTAATTGCGGTATTTTTATCATAATAATCAAAAATCTCGTCGAATTCTGGGCTTTCCAAATATTCAAGATACCCTTCGTCGGCAAAAAGCCGATACTCCTTGGCAAGTTCCATCGTTTCAATTTCTTTAATCAGCCGCTTATAAAAAGGAACGATGGCGCTTTTGCGAAACGCGAGATCGTATCGGTAAAGAATTCGATTATCAACCCGTTCACTATATGGCGCTTTTTCAAGAATGAAAAAATTTTCCTCATCAGCAATGCGGGCCGCCGCCCGGATCAACCGTACCAGCTCTTCACGATTTTTCTTATACGCTTTCTCTGCCTCCGGCAATCCCGACGTCAGGTAAGAAACTCCTCCAAAGCCGGTACCGCCAGATTCCGAATTATCATTCGGGTCGATCTCAATCCACTGGCCTTTCACCCCCCCGAACAAACCCAAAAAGAAACTCGGCATATTGTTAACTTTCACGTAATATATACCGTCCTTCTTTAATGCGTCGATATCAACCTTATATGAAAGATCCCCAAAATCTCCGTTCGCGCCAACATTGAATTTCCAATCTGCGGACTCCGACTTTCTCCAATCTGTCTCGGCGCGGGCAGAAATATTCGCAGATGCCTCGGAGGGGGCGATCCCGAAAGACTCACTCAACTGAACCAGATACGGTTTCGGGGGTTCCGACCGAACATAGAGATATGGCGAACTATCTTTGGTAAATGTTACTCGTTTCCCGTCAATACGCGTCACAGCGGGAGAAAAATTGTACGCTCGCCTCACCTGGGAAACCGCGTCATGCGTCTCGAATGTAACGGCAAACGCAAAGTTTTTTCCGTTTTCGGTAAGTGAATACTCATATGGTCGTTCGGTGCGAGGATCCGTAATCGAAAGTTGATTCCCGTAATAAGAATACGGGGGACGGGGGCTACTCGATGCGAGTTGTTCCAAAGAAGCCGGATATTTCCCCTGATATGTCTGCAAGGTCTGAAAAATAGAAGATACGTCGCGCGCGCGCTTTGCGTCATTCTGGTACTGCACGCGAAGCTCACTTTCGTTTGACAGACGCGATATAAAGGACTTCGCGTCGCTATCCCTGTCTCTGACATTAAGAGACGCTGAAAAAAGATATGACGACGTATCAATACGGGCAATCGCGCCAAGAACCCCCGAAACCAAATTTTTCTCGGTATAGGGAGGACGGGAAAACGGCCCGATCCTCATAACGTACGCATATACTCCGCCACCAAGTAATACGAGAATGATGAAAATACCACTGACCATCGCTACTAATTTTTTTGAGAAACGGGAAAACGTGCGTGCTTCTCCGCGAGAAGAAAATGATCCAGCGGAAGAAACGATTTTCCCAGCATCACCCCCTTCTCGTAACGGCACTGGCATGTTTTGCGGGGGAGCATAAGACGGCGAAGATATCCGCTCAACTTCAAAAAACCCTTTATCGATATTTATTTCTAACCAGCCGGCTTCCTTAAGGGCCGTGCGGATTTCCTCCTTACTTCTCCCAGAAGCGAGTTCTTGGCGAATGTACTGTAAAATCTGTTCGTTAATCATAGCGAGCTCTATATGACATATAGCTTACTACAAAACACCGAATTCATACATATGGATCCATGGCGGATAAGATCTCTTCTTCCGCATCGCTCCGACTTTCTCATTTGCAAGGATCATTCGGAAACGGAAGGATTCGGTCACGGCTCTCTTCAGCTTGACCTCGACTGAGCTCGGTCGAAGTCCCGCCTCCTCGGCCGCGACCCCGCCTCACGGTGCTCCTCCGCAACTTCTTCCGCCTCTTTTCTCGTTGCGCGACCACAGTAGAACTGAATGATATGAAGTATTGTAAGGCCTTTTGACTACTTTCCAAAACCCGATTTGAGATGTCTCGATCGCAACTGTTAAATCAGAAACAAAGATAAAAAAAGAAATAACAAAGAAAACAACAGCTCAATTAAAGTTCCGGAACGCATCCATCCGCGATAGTTCCATTTTGAAAAAGGTACAAGGGGCTCGTGTTCGTAGCGCATAACTGAATCAAGCAATATATGTAGACCGAGAAATAGGGGAACTATCCACCACCTGATTGTTGGGAAAAAATTCGAAACAATAAGTCCAACCAAAATAGCGACGGTCATCCCAAAAAGAACTTCCTGGAACCAACTATGCTGCTTTATTTCCCCATCGGTTATTACTCCTTGCGCAAGAAAATTTTTAATATCACTAACCCACTTGCGGTTCACAAAAAAATGGTCTGCGTCTACCAAGACCCCAGCCCCCAACGCCATAATAAATTCACTCTCTGGAAGCGAAAGCTGTTTTGCTAAAAATATTGTTACTGCAAGGTGGGAAGTGATAAGCATCTCAATCGCGCGATAAAAAATGCTGTATTCGGAAGCGGGAGGATTCGCCTACAAGTAAATATCCTGACGGAAATTTCTCGCAGGCCGGAGGCGATTCCTCCGCGAAGCGGAAGGAACCTTCGCCTGGCCCCCTCGCGGTGCTCGCCTTGCCTGCCCGACCGAATCCGCCAACTGACGGAGTAGGCGGGAACCGGAGCGGAAAGGACGATTTTCCCGATTTTTCAAAATCTTTGATTTTGTTTGAAATCGAGTCCCGACTTTGTCGAGGATCCTCGATTTTGTAGATTCATTTCATTCATACAAAATCGGGACAAGTTTTTCTTCCTAGAGCGTCCGTGCGGACGCACGGAGTAGCTTGGCGGCAAATTCTTTTAATTCAAAAACAGAGGCCAGGCACGAACTCAAAGATTAACAGTCACTCGCAAGAAGGTAGCAGGTATTGAAGTGCTGCCGTCAGTGCTCTTGTTTTGCGCTTTCGCCAGTTCCAACAGCTGGCTGTGGAGTTCTTCCACTTTTCCGTTCTTTTGAGCCGCCTCGTATGCGTTCATTGTTGGGCCATAGAAACGCTCCAATAATTCGATGAATTGTGTTGGGCTTTTGTCAGGTGATATAAAGGAGTACGTGTCCTTGACCATGGATATTTTCTCCTTGGGCACGCCGGCCTGACCAAAACGCTCGATGATGTGAGTATCCACGCCCCACGTCATTGGGCTGACGAAGCCTTCTGGAGGTGGAGGCGTAAACGATGAGCTTATCTTCAGTAGCTGCGATACGAATGAAGTTGGATCGTTGGGGATCCAGTTACCCATCACAATGCGACCGCCGGGTTTTGTGACACGGACCATCTCCTTAGCTACGTCGAATGGATTGGAAGCAAACATGGCGCCGAATACAGAGAGGGTCAAATCAAACGAATGGTCACTGATCCCTTGCAAGTTGCTCGCATCTCCCTCTTGAAATGTCAGATTCGTGAGACCCAACTCCTGGGCTCGTTTGTTTCCGGCGTCAACGAGGTTCTTGGCAATGTCGATTCCAACAACTTCAGCCCCCAAAAGGGCAAGAGGAATTGCCGTAGTGCCATCTCCGCAACCGAGGTCCAAGACCCGCAGCGGCGTCGTTATCCCGAGAGACCTAACGAGTGTTTCGCCGGATTGCCGCATAAAGGTAGCAATCTCGGTAAAGTCGCCTTTCTCCCACAACGCTTTGTTTGGATTCATATTTTTATTCTCTTTTTAATTATTAATTTTCGGTTTAAAAACGAATTTCCAATTTTGGCGGAAGCGGGAGGATTCGGCCACAACTCTCGTCGGCTTCCGCCTCCTCGGTCGCGACCCCGCCTCGCGGTGCTCCTCTCCGCCAGCCGGCGGATCGTCACACATCGCTCCGGCTTTCTCATCCTCACGAACGCAGTCAACTACGTTCCCCGCTCCTCACTCGTCCTCGATGAGCCCGGACTCGTTCGGTGAAATTGTATCCTTTGCGCGAACCTTTTTCCAGAAGAAGCCCTGACTCGCGCCTCGCTGACTCGGCGCTCGCCCCGCGATTACGCGGGGCCGCCCTTTGCCCAGCCGCTTCCTATGCATTTTTGTTTTGGCGGGGGGAATGCATTGAAGAATGGAATGGAGCGGCAGGGCTCGGGCGGGAACGGGTCAAATCTTCCCGCCTAACGGCTCACATGGGAAGAAATGACCCGTTCAGATGCAAATACGAAAGGTGCCTCGCCAAACCAATTTTCAAAAGGAATGGCGAGGCTCAAAGTCTATGTGCTTGCCCACCCTCCCGCCGCGCACAAATCCCCGCCGTTTTTAGGAGAAATTATAAAACGGCTGGGATTGCTCCCTCTATGAAGACAGTACCAATTACAAGAATGTAATCGTTCCAACTATTTTTTCAAAATTATCAGTATTGATTTGGCTCGTCTCATTATAGTTAATTGTATACATGTACCCATTTTTAATCACAAAGTAATTAACATAGGTCATTTCCGGTCCAGCACCACTCACATCTAGATATTTTACTTTGACCCATTTCGTGCCATTGATTGTCGTATACCCTCGTTCTTTTACAGATTTACTTTTATCTGTGGAGAAAATATTGTCCACCCATGTGTCTACATTTGTATTCGCGGTGATGTGGTCTGAGTTCCTAGAAACAACCAGCCGAGGACCAAATTCTATAGGTTGTGGGACAGGATAAATAGTAAGGTCTGACGCGGCAACAAGTTTGGAGTTAACTGTGTTTGAGCGATAATCATTTGGAAATTTTATTTCAATTCCTAAATCGTTACTTTTTAAAGTCTGCCAGTCCGATAATGTATCCTTGACCGCTATAACCTGAAACGTAGCGAGTATTTTTTCTAACGAATCACTCTTTTTGGCAAAGCTTAGGTCATAAGAATATGTACCGCCATTAACCACAACTTCTTTGTACAGGTTATCGTTGTTTGGGCCCTCCACTTTTGTTTTTATCAATGCTTCATGCCCAGCAAACGTCGTCTGTTCAAGAGTGACATATTTGCCATCGCCGTAACCTTTTTTCCAATTAGCGACAAGGTCAGAATACGCACCCGGGGTTGATCGGGACGCGCTGATATACAGATTATTGTATTTTGCACGTTCAGAATAGTCACAGGACTTCATCAAATCAATATCTGATGGGTTTTCAAGTATAAAGACCCTGTAACTTTTTTCGTTTGCTACTGTTGGCCGAGACGAGGTATCTTCGCAAGTATAAACATTATTATTGGTAGGCAATTTCACACTAAAACCAAAGGCACTATTCGTATACGTTTTCAAATTCGCAGTCTGCACGGTTGATCCCGTATCGATAGTTTGACTTACAGCCTCGGGTTGGTTTCCTTGCTTATTCTGCGTGTACATATAGGCGCCACCACCAATCACCAACAAAGCGACAAGAATCAAAATCACTGGCATGATGAAACCTTTTTGTGTGTTTTTCATATTCTTTATTTTATAAAATAATTTAACGATTTACCATACACCTTCGCTAACTCCCCTAATTCTACCGCATCCACGCCCCGCTCGCTCCGCTCGCGTGCCCCGCAGAAAAATGTTCTCATCCTTTTAGAAAAAAATGTAGAAACTTTCATCTTTAAGACTTTGGTTTATTGATTTTTCCTTAAATACAGCCCCGCCGTATAGGAAATAATAAAAGTAAACAACGCTACGCTGGAAATGGCACCAACGACTCTCTCAATAAGTCCAGATGGTATTCCGAAACCTTGGGGATTGTTATAGAAGTTCGTAGAATATATTATCGGCAATGTTAATAGAACAATGATAACAACGCTGAACAAATTGCGTCGTTTTATATTGGATCCAGAAAACCAGACAGCCAGTACTGATGTGAGCAATTGAAAAATAACCGCTAGATTTGCGAGGTCAAATCCAAAGAAAATTCCAACTCCCGAGTACAGCACCGCGTTTATTAGTAAAACTATTGAAAACATTTTCTTGTTCATGGATTGATTATAACCTATCTATGGTGCGCGCACTAGGGGTCGAACCTCCGATACCTGTAAGGGTATACCGATTTTTTCCCGATTTGTCTGAAAATTTTAGATAGAAATTTTCAGAAACAAATCGCAATCCCGCACTAAACGGAGGGTAGAGGATTCGAACCTCTGAGGGGATTGCTCCCCAACCGCATTTCGAGTGCGGCGCCTTAGACCACTCGAGCCAACCCTCCGTTTAGTGCGGGACGAGACCGCCCCGTTATGACCGCTTCGGTACCCTTCCAAAAAATATCCAAAAATTCGTTTTTAAAATACCACGATTTTGCGAAAAAATAAATCCCCACACCTTCCTGCTGGGTATTAAACCCCGCAGGAAGGATTTTTATGACGCCCATTCATCCCCGTCGAGCTTAGCTCGACCCGCGGTTCATCCCCACACCAAAATTTGGTGTGGGGACAAGAGACCACGGGGTATTCTGGAAGGTGTGGAGATAAAGTGTACGGGGTCAAAACATCCGCTTCGCAGGAACAAATCGCGATTCAATAATCTGGCTCACGATAACCGCAGAAAGAATCAGTGATACATAGATGAGAAGCATCCGTGGAACATCCGCGAGCGGCAGATATATGTATCCGAGAATAAATGCGCTAAACCACGACACGAGAGAAATTGCGCCGAGCGCAAAAGAAATTTTCCGCACTGCGCGTCCGGGCTCATTGCCGCGATCCTCACTTTTCGCGGACAAAAGAATCCGCGGCATAACATAAAGATTTAGCGCCGCGCCGTTTGCAACAATAACTCCAATGATAACTGTTTTGAGAAGGAACTCTCCGGAATACGCGTAGCGACCGATGTCACCAAAAAATATGCCAAGACCCGTGAGAATGATAATCGCAAGAGAAAACCAAATTACCTCAGAAAAAAGCCGCAAGACCCCGAATTCCCATTCCGATATCTCACCGTCTTTCAAAAACCGGAAAAACGAAATATCCGTGAGAGTTGATGCGCCGAGGCCGATCGCCATTGCGAGGGCATAGAAAACCAGAAGAACTTGGCTTGCGCCCGCAAGAAACGCAATAAATCCCGCGCTCGCCCCGGCCACGGACGAAAGAAAAATAATCGTTGAGAGCATGGCAGACGTAAGGCACCACGTGCACCACTCGCGAAGGGTAAATGCCTGGATAAATGTGAGGTATAAAGAAAAAAGAAACGCGCCCGCAGAGGCCGATACAAGAATATAATGAAAATACGGCGGAGCGTATTCGGGAAATGCCGTGATAAATCCGTAGCTAGCCGCAATGACGCCGTAATACAAAAGACCGAGAATCTCTACGGGAATACCGAAAAACTTTGAGAAATCGCTATGGATGACCTCTTCACAATTTGAATTCAGCGGGCAAACAAGCACCTCTCGGCTCGATTTTTTGTGCCGGATATAAAAGGAGATCAAAAACCCGCCAAAGGCAGAAAAGATAATCAGAAGATACGGAGCAATATTCTGCATCTTTTCATTATATCAGCGAAAGAACATTAAAAAAAGAAATGGACGGTGCAGGGATTGATCCTCCGCGTAAACGAGTTGCTCGTCCCCGGGATTCCTTTCTTTCGAATTCGACTTGGGCGTTCAAGGGATTGAACCTTGGACCTTCGCGGTGTAAACGCGACGCTCTGCCACTGAGCTAAACGCCCAAGTCGAATTCGGATATATCTGTAGAATCCCGCGAAACGATTATCAATCGTTTCGCCCACTTCGCTAATCACACGAATCTAACGGGGTGAATAAATCCAGCACCTTCACCACGGGGTATTACACCCCGTGGAAAGGATCTATACTTACCATTCATCCCTACGCCAAGAACGCAGGAAATTCTCGAAGGTGCTGGATAAACGCGACGTCCCGATTTTGTCAGCGCTTGAGCGCTGATACAAAATCGAGGATCCGCGACAATTCAAAATTTCGAATTGTCGGGACTCTACCATCCCGACGCATTCCCCGACTTTACGTCGGGGCTGAGCTAACCGTCCGAAATTTCGTGCGCGGTGCAGGGATCGGACCTACGGCCTTCACAATGTCAATGTGACGCTCATCCCGGGGACTTTTTCTTTTCAAATCTTTGGTGGGCGCACAAGGGATTGAACCTTGGGCCTCAACAATGTCAATGTTGCGCTCTACCACTGAGCTATGCGCCCAAACTTGGCCCCACGGGGAATCGAACCCCGATTGACGGATTGAAAACCCGCTGTCCTAACCGTTAGACGATAGGGCCTCTCCTACGCTCCGATGAAGATCGGAGCTTCGGAAGAGCAAGTATTCACTATTTGATACTACTTGTCCTTCCGGAGCTCAAATATAGTTTGAGCGAAGGAGGAGACGATAGGGCCTAGATGAAGAATCTTCAAAAATTATATACAAAAAACTGCTAAAATACAATGAGGGTCGGACTTTTTTGGCAGCAATAATTATGGTAGGGTATTTTCATGAAATATGAGCCAGTCATAGGCCTTGAAATTCATGCAGAGCTTCGGACAAAAACGAAGATGTTTTGCTTTTCCGCAAATGACCCCGACGAGAAACATCCGAACATAAATATTTGTCCTGTCTGCATGGGACACCCCGGCACGCTTCCCGTCATAAACGAAAGCGCGGTGAAAAAAACAATCGCCGTGGGGCTCACGCTCGAAGGCGCCATAAACAGGTTTTCACAATTCGACCGCAAAAATTATTTTTATCCCGATCTCCCGAAAGGATACCAAATTTCACAGTACCAGCATCCTCTTGTAAGTGGAGGTTTTTTGGATCTGCAAATCTCAAACCAGAACAAAAGAGATAATCAAATTTCAAATTCCAATGACCAAAACACGGCACGACGCATACGAATAACGCGAGTCCATCTTGAGGAAGACACGGGACGCCTCATCCACGACAAAAAATCGGGCGAAACACTTGTCGATTTCAATCGCGCGGGAATCCCTTTGATGGAGCTTGTGACAGAACCAGATTTCCGGACCGGAGAAGAAGTCCGGGAATTCGGAGAATCGCTCCAACGGATTTTACGCTACGTCGGGGCTTCAAACGCCGATATGGAAAAGGGAGAAATGCGTGTTGAAGTGAATATTTCCCTTCGGCCGGAAGGGTCCGAAAAATTTGGCACAAAAGTGGAAGTAAAAAACATCAATTCCTTCAAGTTTGCGGCTGACGCCGTTGACTATGAAATTAAACGCCAGACCGAAGCGCTTGAACGCGGAGAAAAAATAATCCAAGAAACACGCGGATGGAACGAAGACAAAAAAATGACCGTGAGCCAACGCTCAAAAGAAGAGGCGCACGACTACCGTTATTTTCCCGAGCCCGATCTCCCGCCGATGAAATTTTCCGATGACTATATAGAAAAAATCCTGGCGGGAATTCCGGAACTCCCACGCCCAAAAAAAACAAGATTTATGAAAGAGTACGGTATGTCCGCGGCATCCGCAGATATCATGACGCGGGATAAAGCATTCGCCGATTATTTTGAAGAAGTCGCAAGCGAACTTCTTGCAGAGGACAAAGAAACACCGGAAAAGCCGAAAAAAAATCTCATTGAGCTCGCGGTTTCGTTTTTCACCGGAGAATTCATGCGCCTCATAAACGAAAAAGGAGGATCAACCGCAGAAATAAAAATAACGCCGGAAAATTTTGGGGAGATTCTCATCTACGTCGCAGAAGACAAAATTTCGACTCTGGCCGCGAAAGACGTGCTTGCCGAAATGTTCCGGACCGGAGACGACCCATCGGACATAATCGACCGCCTCGGGCTTTGGCAACTCTCCGATACGAATGACCTCGAAGATATTGCGTCCCATATAATCACGGAAAATCCAAAAGCGGTTGAGGACTATAAAAAAGGAAAAGATGCGTCCCTTCAGTTTCTCGTGGGACAAGTCATGAAAGAATCGCGTGGTAAAGCGAATCCGAAAGTCGTCGGCGACATTATCCGACGCATTCTCTCTTCAACAGAATGAGCCACTCCCATTCACTCAAAATCTATCGGCGGCGATGGCATCTCGTGGTAACATTCGCCGTCATATTTCTTCCGTTTCTCTTTATATTCGGATTCACAAAATATGCAGGAATTCAAACATCAACGGTCTTCATTGATCTCGGCGCCTCTCTCCTACGCGTATTTTCCGCCTACGCTGCTTCGGTTTTTCTCGCGATGATTCTTGTCTTACTCATAAACGGCAGACGTTTCGAAAATTTTTTCCTCCCCGTTCTCGATGTCCTCCAAAGCTTTCCCGCCTTCGCGCTCCTGCCGATTTTAACGATCTGGTTCGGGCCAGGGAACCTTGCAGCAATTTTTTTCTTAATCGCAACCATGCTCTGGCCGATCCTTTTTTCTGCGCTCTCTTCAATCCGAATGGGACGCAAAGACCTTGAAGAAGCCGCCGTAATTTTTGGCGCGCGCGGAACGAAAAAACTTATTTCTTTTACATTCCCAATGGCATTCCCGGGGCTTGTAATGGGCTCAATCGTCGGCCTTGGAGAAGGGTGGGAAGCTATTGTCGGCGCAGAGATCATCGGCGTCACTCCGGGAATCGGAAATTTCCTGAATAACGCCGCGGTAAAAGGAGAATACCAAATTCTTGCGTTCGGCATTATCGCGCTTCTCTTATTTCTCTTCACCTTGAATAAACTTATTTGGCTTCCGCTTCTCAAACGGAGCCACGACTACTCCCATGAATGATGAATTTGCAATCGTAGCATCAGAACTGAATCACACGTTTATTTCTGATGACGGAAAAAAGACCGACGCCCTCAAAGACGTTTCGTTTTCTGTACGGCGCGGAGAGTTTTTTACGATCCTCGGGCCTTCGGGATGCGGAAAGTCAACGATCCTGCGCATCCTTGCGGGCATGATCGAACCCACAAAAGGATCGGTGAAATTCCCGGCGGGTCGCGAACCACAAAATATTTCGATGGTGTTCCAATCGTTCGCGCTCTTCCCGTGGCTTACCGTATATAAAAACGTTGAGTTTGGACTCACGATGCGGGAAGTTCCCAAACACGACCAAAAGCGCCTCACCGAAGAACACATAAAAGAGATGGGGCTCGGGGGTTTTGAGCAAAGCTACCCAAAAGACCTTTCCGGCGGGATGAAACAACGCGTAGGGATTGCGCGCGCCCTCGCCATTTCTCCCAATATCCTTTTAATGGACGAGCCGTTCTCGGCGCTCGACGCTTTCACCGCAGAAAATCTCCGGAAAGATATGCTCTCTCTATGGCTTCGCGACACAATAACCATTATCATGGTAACGCACCTCATTGATGAGGCGATCGAGATGTCCGACCGAGTCCTCGTCATGACGCCGCGCCCCGGGAAAGTGGAGACAGTGCTTCCGGTCCAACTCGACCGGCCGAGGAATAAACGATCAAAAGAATTTTTTGAGCTTACAGATAACATCGCACGCTATGTAAAAGTGTAGACCCGGGCACTACCGTATGGATATACCTTTCATTTTTATTTTTCTTCCTTTAAGTTCGGAAACCGCGCTCTATACGGTTCTTTTTTTCATTCTTATCGTATCAGGGTTTGGCGTTCCAATTCCCGAAGAAGCAACGCTTCTTGTCGGCGGATACCTTGCCTATCTCGGATTCATTGATTTTTGGCCGACGGTGTATCTCCTTACCGCGGGTATTATAGTCGCGGACAGCGCGGGATATTTTTTCGGTCGGTTCGCGGGAAGATTCCTGACAGAAAAACTCTCTCGTTTTAAATACGCGAGTATCTTTCTCGACAAGACAAAAAATTATTTCGACAAATACGGCGAACGAATGGTTTTATTTACGCGGCCGCTTTTGGGCGTCCGCGTCCTTGTTCCGATCCTTGCCGGGAACTTCAGAATGAATTTTTTCAAATTCTTTATTTTCGACGCCCTGGGCGCAATCCCGTGGACGTTTCTTTTGGTATCCGTAAGCTACTACTTCGGCCTGGGCCTTGATTTATTGACCGAAATACGGGAAATTAAATATGTTATTATGACATTAGGCATTATCGGAGTCCTTGTTCTCGCGGCTCGAGTTATCCGAAAGGAGAAAGCGACACACACAGAAATTCCGCGGCCATAGTTTAGTGGCAGGACGACTGCTTCCCAAGCAGTAGGCGCGAGTTCGATTCTCGCTGGCCGCAATGGTAAATTTCTAACGGGACAAATCGAGACCCGCAATTTTGAACTAAGAAACCATGCAAACTGAACCTAAAAAAGTAATTCTATTCGATGTCTATCAAACCCTTATTGATATAGATATCAATGAAGAGAACAAAAAGAGAAACCAGGCACGTGCGTGGGAAAATCTTACAAAATCTCTTGAACAGTATGGCGTACAAATAAGCCCGGCCGAACTTCGAGAACTAAATGAGAAACAACAAGAAAATTTTTATGTGGGAAAGGATAAGAAAATTCAGCACCATAATTTTTGCAAAATTTTAGCGCAGGTACTAAGAGATGATTTGGGCGTTGAGCTTCCGGAAGAAACAATTTGCTCTTTAATATTCGAGTATCACAAGATCGCTCGCGGATATGTCAATTTATATCCCGGAGTCGCCAAAACCCTCGCTCAACTTGAGAAAAAATATACTCTATCGGTCGCTAGTTATACGCAAGGATGTTTTACTAAGTCCGAACTGATAGAATTGGATATAGCCAAATATTTTTCTTATTTTGTCTATACTTCAGATATTGGATTTCATAAAGCATCTCCTAAATTTTATGAAAAGTGTTTAGAAATCGTTGGGGAGAAAGCAGAAAATTGTGTGATGATTGGTGATAACTACGATGTAGATGTTCTCATTCCTCAAAAATTAGGCATTAAAGCAATTTGGATTAAAAATCCGCTGACCGCCCCTCAATATACCGACCTACTTAATCAAGAACCAAAAGACATGATTAATATCGAAGAATTTGCTAAACTTCCAGAAGTAATCGAAAGGATTTTTAGTTGAATGGCGGCTTTTCCTAATAACTAGTAAGGAGAGAAAAAAAATGATAGAATGAAGTTGTGAAAACAAAAACCATTTTAATAGTTGTCGTGATATTTGTTGCTTCCGGTTTGGCAACATACTTTTTATTTAACCAAAACGCTTCTTCTCCAAAGAAGAACAGCCAGCCCGTCACAGCTCAACCTGAATCAACGCAAAAACAGTCACTTGCCTCCTCTTCGAATAATAATTTATATGACAAAAACCAATGGGAGCTTATTAAATATCAAAAAGCTGATTCAATCGTAGTGCCAATGAGAACGCCCGATGGCGCCATAACGGCACCTGAGCAAACAAGAAACATCGATATCTATCTTCTTCGTTCAAAAATTCAAACTTCTTCAACAGGCGCAGATGCGCCTCTCTATGATCTGAATTTTATTGTGGCAAAGGGGAATAAAATTCTCTATCAATTTACATCTAAAAATTCCATTCCTCGTACGGATCCCTCATACTCTAGAACGGTAAGCACCTACTTTGATGGTGATGCCATTGATGTCAAAGATGTAACAAACGACAGTTCGCGATCGATATATTTAGAAATTCTATTTACCAGCGCAGGACCTGCGGGAGCCTCAACCTATTTGTCATATGCCCATGTTCTTAAATATCAGCCGGAAACAGATTCGATTATAGATATTGCGAGCAATGACTTTAAGAATACGGAAGTATCTGGTTTTACATGGTTTACCTTGAATAGCAAGATTCTCGGACTCGTTGTAAAGCCGGATCCCGCTGAATTGCGTGCCTGCCACTTCTGTGAATCAAGCTACCTTTATCTAATCTATCAATGGGATGCGCCTAAAAATATCTTTGTTATAATCAAGACCCTTAAAAGCCAGAAGAAATACGGTGATGTAAATCTTCCTGAAATGCTCGTAGATATTGAACAACAGATTGCTACTGAGAAGTAAAACTGTATTGAAAATAACATTTTTCAGTTTGGAATAAGGTTCTAACTTGGTCTACTAAAGTGCATATATTCAAAAGAACCCCGTGCGGGGTTCTTTTGAATTACTCTCCTGACTGAACTATCTCCCGAATGCGGCTTTGAACGTGATTGTAAAACCATACCAAAAACTAAGAATAGAGTATAGGAGCGACCCCGGTGTTAAGACGTGTAGGACATTCTCGTTACTGATCCCGCCTACACAGCGAATAAAACATAAGTTTTCTCTCGCGCGAGGAAAAAAAGAAAGCCGAGCATTGCGCTCGGCTTTCTTTTGGCCTTCCATGAAAATTGTGCAGACACGCTTGTTATTTATCAAGCCATTCACTCTCGGGGATACCTGACTGCTTAACAATCTCTTTCATGGTTCTAATATCAATTGTTTTAGCTCCGTGATACTACACGTGTGTCATCTTGATTGGTTGGTCGTACCGGATGAAATAATAGTGACTTCCCCGGGTATGGTGATGACGAAAACCCATTTTATTAAAAAAAGTTTCAACGTCCCGGAACGTCCAATTGTGCAGTCCACGGGGCATTTAGACAAGCGCAAGATTGCGCGCGCCAAAGTCAAAGATATTTGAGGGAAATGGAGTTCTTTTGATTCGGGCTTCGTACGCGTCTTCCCATAACCTCTCAAGTTCGGGATCTGATGCTTGGTTCAGAGTTGGATTGACCACACGCGGTCGGAAGCCCTTAATTTTTCGTGCGGACTCAATATAGCCGAGGGCGGCCTCCTGTAATTCATGCGAGACAATATCCCGGTCATCGCCTACGATGACGATATTAAATTCCAAGACCGCACCGACCCACTCCTTGTCGTCGCGGTAAATCATCCAGCGATATTGCCCTTTATGTGGGGTGTTTTCCATAAGACATTTATAGCAGTCAATAGTTATGACGGCAAGATGGGATGTTTTGTGTCATCCTTCCTAACTCGTCGTTTTCTAAAATCACTAATACGTATATTCATACTATACCGATATCTGATCTTATCAAATATACGTCTGGCGGAGGAGACGATCAATTTCGTTCAAAATGCGTTCGGGCAAAGTTATATAATTCTGCAACCAAAAAAGAAAAAACCCTCTCGGGGTTTTTCTTTTTTGCATCGGATCTCCGAAACTATCTCCCGAATGCGGCTTTGAGGTCTGTGCGCGCTTTCTCAACCGCCATCTTGAAATCATCAAGTGCTTTTTTGAGTGCGGCGTGGCGCGTATCCTGCAATGTCTTCACGGTGTCGCGGACTTTTTCCGCGGCCTTCATATCGTCCTGGAATTTTTTACGCGCATTTTCAACCGAGGTCCGATATGTGTCTCGGGCTGTTGCGGGAGCGACTCCGGACGAACAATCTGTTTTTGCCTTTGCCATTGCGGCGTCAAGCGAACTCTTGAGAGTTACAATCGCCGCGTCCACCGCGGTCTTTCGATTCACAATCGCCGAATCAAGTCCCGACTTAAAGGCGCTCTGTGCGGCGTCAACCGCGGATTTTCGCGTAGAAACCGCTGACTCAATTGTCTGCTGGAATGTTGCTACCGCCGCTTTTTGTACGGTTGTGGTCGCGCGCGCTTCGAGCTTTGTATAGTGCTCGTCCCGGCGCAGATCCCGTCGGTCTCGATACTCGCGAAGGCGCTCTTGACGGTCGTCCCGCCGCTCTTTTAATTTCGTCTCGCGCTCTCCCCGCCGCTCCTTGAGTTTTGCTTCTCGCTCAAGAATCCTTTGGCCAACTTGCTGATTGATCTCCCGCGAAATGCGCGTACAGAAATTCACTGACGGCTGAGTAGTCGTGCCTTGCGCAAACGCCGGAAGCGCCGGGCCTACGGCAAGGACAAATCCTACAATTGCTGGAATTGTCTTATTCATAGCTTAATTGGCCAAATTCACTTGCTGCGGCTGAATCGTACGTTGCGAAATCGGCGTCCGAATTCGCGTCGTTCAGAATCGTCTCCTCTTCTGCCAAAGACGCGATGATGTCATTGACAACATCATCGGGATTGCCCGTTGATGCGGGTGCCGCGGCTTTCGTCGCCGTTGTATCGCCCGCTTCGGCGGCTGATTCGGTCCCCGCGGATTTTGAAGTTACTTGCGTATTTTGAGCGACTTGGGGAGAAACGCCGCCGTAGTTCATATAGAGGACGGCTCCCGCGACAACAAAAACCGCGACAATCGGAAGCACATATTTCATCTGCATATTCATAAATGAGTGAATCTGGATTAATGGATTAGCGAATAATCGTCGACCTTTTGAATCGTCTGCTACATAAGAAAAACGTTTTTCCGGAACCGGTGTGACAGCGCCAATCTCTCGCACGATCTTTTCAAGAAGGGCCTTCTCGGGCTTCACGCCTTTCCCAAGCAAAGAAAAACGGTCCACGATCTGGAACGCTTCGGACAATTCCTTTTGAAAATCGGAAAATCGCGCGAGAATTGCCGCCCGTTCTTCACCGGCTTCCATGAGGCGAATCGCTTCACCAAGCACTGTTTCAAATTTTTCTTTCTCGTCCATATCCATTATTGATTAAACTTCATAGTACCGCGCATCTTTCGTATGCCGCGCGACTGGAGCTGGCGCACCGCTTCCTCTGTTTTTTCCAAAAGAAACGCGATCTCTTTATTCGGCAAATCGTGCATGAATTTAAGCGTGAGCGCCTCTGCCTCAAGGGGAGTAAGCACGCCCATTCCCTCCTGAACAATCTCGTCCGCCCACATCTTTTCCAAAATCCGCCGCTCGGAGCCGGAAGAATCGGGAATATCGAATACCCCGTCTCCCATGTCGCCAAAAAGCATCTCTCCTTTCTTCCGCCAATGATCAATCACGGAATTTCGCGCGATTGAATAAAAATACGCGAGAGGGGAGACCCCTCTATTCGTAAACCCTGAAAGCGATTGAAACGCCTTGAGGAAGACCGTCTGGGTGATATCCTCAGCGTCTTCCTTGCGCTTCACCCGAAAATAAACATAGCGGTAGATCGGGGTAAAAACCAAAGTATAGAGTTCGTCGAACGCCACCGAATCTCCGTTCTTTACCCGCTCCACCAATGCGTGCAAATCGTCTGACCCGCTCATGCTATATAACGTATTAAACCATTATTTGTGATGATAAGGAAAAACGGCTCCGAAACGCACGAAGCCGCCTCAATCCTATTTTTTCCTCGGCTCCATGCCGCAGGACTTTGATAATCCGGAACAGCACGCGCAGCAATTTTTGCATGTTGTGCGCGATGTCCCTTTCTTTTTTCCTGTTTTTTTCATAAAAACAAAAACACTTACTACGCCCGCTCGACCTTACAAAAAAGTATACCATATAAATCCAGCACCTTCACCACAGGGTATTAAACCCCGCGGGAAGGATTTATATTCTCCATTCATCCCTGCGGCAAGACCGCAGGGTATTCTGGAAGGTGCTGGATAAAGCGGGAACGGTGCGAGAAAAGAACACTAGCGCTCCTTTTTTTGTTGGCAACCGTGAGAAAGAATACTATAATAAAGAGGTCATCTCAAAATTCTGTTTCGTCGCGAGATTGTTCATTTTTGAGCGAGGCAAGGACGGACGAGGAAGGCGTATATGAAATATACGCCGACGAGGACGGACACATCCGCCAGCTGGCGGACAAAAATGAGCTATCGCAGCAGAATAAAGAGTTTTGAGATAACCTCAACCAGATATGTCTCGCTTTGCTGTCGGTGTTGCCATAGGAATAGTCGCGATCACAACCCTCGCCGGAGGAGCATATTTTTATTTCGCGCGCGGAGAATCGGGTATAATTTCATTGCCATTTTCTTTTCCGGGCGCGGGCGAGAAAAATCCAAAAGAAAAAACCCCGGAAGAGCGCGCGTCGGAAGCCCTCACGCGCTCCCGAAACATCAAAGGGATTTATATGACGGCGGATGTCGCATCAGACCCCGGGGTTGGCGCAACACGTATCCGCGAAAACTTAATCCGCCTTGCCGAAACCACGGAAATAAACGGAATTGTGATTGACGTAAAAGAGGTCTGCGGCCCGGACTATGACGAAGAACGCATCAAAACGCTTCTTTCGGAACTCAAATCGAAAAACATCTGGACAATCGCGCGGATCGTACTTTCCAAAGACGCGTCGCAAATTGACGTTCATCCCGAGTGGTATCTAACGCGCAAAGCCGGAGCGAACTCCGGCGCAAACGAATGCTCCCGAAAAGCGCATCTTCGCGAAAAGCGGCCAGACGGGAAAAAAGCGACCGTGAATTTCTGGCGCGACCGGAGGGGCGGATACTGGATGGATCCGGCGCACCCCGAGGCGCGAGAATATATTCTCGCGTTTTCGAAAAAAATGATTGATGCGGGATTTGACGAGCTCCAATTCGATTACATCCGATTTCCCTCGGACGGCGATGTTCAAAATGCTGTATATCCTACTTGGGACGGGAAAAAGCCAAAATATCAAATAATGAGAGAATATTTCGAATTTTTAAATAAGAATTTGAAGGCGCACAAGCCGGAAATAATTTTGTCTGCGGATATGTTCGGATACGCGGCGATTCGCGCGGGAGACGTCGGCATTGGCCAGCGCCTTGAGGACATCGGCGATAATTTCGACTATGTTTCATTCATGGTCTATCCGTCGCACTACTATAGCGGCCTCTACCTTCCAAAAGACCCGAATCGGGATTATCCGGCGATCCAATACAATGTGAATCAAGCGCGCATGAACCCGGATGTCGTAGTGGAACGCTCACTTGCGATTGCGCGCGATTTTCTTGACGGGAAAATTTCCTCGACGACATTTTCATACCTTGCCCCGCGCTCCGCGACAACAACCAACGAAACAACGACGATTGACCAAGTTCTGAATCCCGTTTCGCGCTCGCGCGTGCGCAACCGCCCGTGGCTTGAAGATTTTTACCACGAATCGGACGCGGACGCGGGCCGCCCCTCGGGCGCCAAAAAAGTCCGCATGCAGATTGATGCCGCAGAACGCGTAGACAATAACGGCTGGCTCTTATGGAACGCGGCAAACATATACACGGAGAGTGCGCTCAAAAAAGAATAACGAAGTACAAATCAAAAATTACGGGAAGCGCTGGAAAAAGAGCGCAGTTTGTGCTACGATTTTTGCGTTCGGAGAATACAGGCGCCAACCATTTACCACGATTTTTTCGCGCCACCTTAGCTCAGCTGGTAGAGCAGCACTTTCGTAAAGTGAAGGTCCCCGGTTCGAATCCGGGAGGTGGCTCTAAAGGGATAAACGTAGGTCGCGAATTCAAATCTCATCTCCGGCTCTAACGGGATAAATAAAATGAAGGTCCTCGGCCCGCCCCGTTAGATGCTTGGCTATCTAACGGGGTGAAAATCCGGGAGGTGGCTCAAAGAAATGGAACATCCTCGATCTCGCGAAGAAAAACGAATTAATTTCTTAGACGAATCATTAAGAGTTACTTTTACTATTGAAGAAGAAGCAGTCCGGTATCTACCCGAAGTCACTCCTGAAGATTTAGAAACTAGGAAAGAAAAATACCGCATTCTTTTAGGAAATGTACTCTATGCGGATGGCAAAGCTCAGATCCTTATAAAGGGAATTTTAGAAATGACTCGTGATGAACCAGGATATTATAACGAGGAAGTAGAAGAAGTTTCAAATATTAATATTTCAGCGTTAAAAAAATACGCAGCCGAACTCCAAAAGCGTTATCATGAGTACAAAGAATTTGGCTTTATTGGAGAAATGCATACACACCCTGTTATGCCTAAAGGGAATTTTATTCCGGAAGTACCTTCTCAATTTGATATACAATCGATTACCAATGCGTACGAGGATTCGCGCTTGAAACCAAACGAACCCTTTATTTTTGCAATCGCAGCACCAGATCGAAAGGGAAAAACTATATACGCCTTTTACCGACTCGTTAAAAGAGGTAAGGAATATATCGTTAAAGAGGTGGAGTAAATTTCCTATGAATATCGAACGCCCGAAATCAAAACTTCTGATTCCTCCGGACGCAACACGCGTTTTCAAGGGGAAAATTTTCGACGTATACCAATGGGAGCAACGTCTCTTCGACGGCTCAAAAGCGACTTTCGAAAAACTGAAGCGCCGCGACAGCGTGAATGTGTTTCCGGTTACCGACGACGGAAAAATTATCGTAACCGAACAAGAACAGCCGGCTCATGTTCCGTTCTGGAGCTCGATCGGCGGGGGGCGCGAAGATGGCGAGTCGCTTCTCGAATGCGCTGGGCGCGAGCTCCTGGAAGAATCGGGCTACACCGCGGAAAAATTCGTCCTTTTTAGCGCGACACAGCCGTCTTCAATAATCGATTGGGCGATCTATTCATTTGTCGCAAAAGGATGCAAAAAAATCGTGGATCCCGCGCCGGACGCGGGCGAGAAAATAACGCTACATTTTCTTACGCTCGATGAATTCATCGGACTCACGCGAGACCCCAAATTCCGCGACCTCGAGGTCTCACTCAATATTTTCCGCGCGATCGCAGCAAAAAACGGATACGAAACGCTGAAATCTCTTTTTTCTCCGAAATGAAATTTGCGGCGGACGTAAATTCAACCGCGTTGTCACAGACAAAATCCCTTGTGCCGAGGCGTTTTCCGTGATAAAATATTTCTATGGATGAATTAAAGGAAAAAATCAGAGTACTGGGAGATAACATCCGTCGTTTGGCGGACTGGCTTTGACGTTTCGGGAAAACGGACGCTTCTTGAAAAAATTGAAAATGAAATGGCTGATGCGGAATTCTGGACCGATCGCGCGCGCTCTCGGGCACGTTCAAAAGAGCTTGCGGACGTAAAGCGCGAACTCGAACGATGGGAATATGTCGAAAAAGAGAACGCCTCGATTACGGAAATAGCCGAAATCGCAGAAAACGACACCACCCTCCAAAAAGAACTTGCGGGGAAAATAGCGACTCTTGAGCACACTCTCTCGACAATGGAGAAAGAGCGATTTCTTTCGGGAAAATACGACAATGGGAGCGCCGTCTTGTCGGTCTGGGCAGGAGCCGGAGGAAAGGACTCTGAGGACTGGGCCGCGCTTCTTGTCCGGATGTACGGCCGATTCGCCGAAAAGCGCGGATGGAAAACAAAGGCAATCCATGAGCACTGGGGCGAATATTCGGGCCCCGCAGGATGGGGAATAAAAAACGCAACCATCGCCATTGAAGGACCGTACGCATACGGGTATCTTAAAAGGGAGTCCGGAGTGCACCGCCTTGTCCGGATCTCTCCGTTTTCCTCCCAGTCCTTACGCCATACGTCATTTGCGCTCGTTGACATCCTCCCGGAATTCGTGGAACCCGATGAAGTCGAGATAAACCCCGAAGACCTGAAAATAGATTTTTTCCGCTCGTCGGGTCCCGGTGGACAAAACGTAAACAAACGGGAAACCGCGGTTCGCGTCACGCACATGCCAACGGGAATCCAGGCCGCGTCCCAAGCAGAACGGTCGCAGGACCGAAATCGAGAGACCGCAATGTCGGTCATCCGTTCAAAACTCTATGAGTTCTCGCTCCGAAAACAAGACGAAGAACGAAAAGGAATAAAACAGGAAAAGGTCTCAATCGAATGGGGGAATCAAATCCGGTCATACGTCATGCATCCGTATCAAATGGTGAAAGACCACCGGACCGACGTTGAAACATCACAAATTGACAAAGTGCTTGACGGAGAACTTGATGAGTTTATTGAAGGAGAAATAAAAGGTATCAACGAATAACGAATCGGTTACGAATAAACGAATGCCGGAACGAACATTAAAACGAAAAGATCTCATCTATCCCGAATTGAGTTATACTATTAAATGAATTCGCTATTCGATGATACTGTTCGACAACGTATCAAAAATCTATAATCATCATTCTGTCGCGTTAAAAAACGTGAATCTTCGGGTGGATCCGAAGGAATTTGTCTTTCTTGTTGGCTCTTCGGGCGCCGGGAAGACGACCCTTCTGAAACTTTTGATCCGCGAAGAAACTCCGACCGACGGAAAAATTTTTCTCGACGGAATCGAAGTCACTGATATCGGCATCGGAGAGATGCACAAGGTGCGCCGGAGAATCGGAACGGTATTCCAGGACTATAAACTCCTCCCGACAAAAACCGCGTATGAAAATATAGCGTTTGTCATGGAGGCGGCGGGCCGCGCCGACGCCGAAATCGAGGAAGACGTGCCCGAGGTTCTCGAGCTCGTGGGGCTTTCGAATAAACGCGACAACTTCCCGCACCAGCTTTCCGGAGGAGAAAAACAGCGAGTTGCGATTGCGCGCGCCTTGGTAAATCGGCCGGATGTTATCTTGGCGGACGAAGCCACGGGCGATCTTGACCCGATAAACACGCTTGAGATCGTAAAACTCCTCGAAAAAATAAACGAACTCGGAACTACGGTCGTCCTTGCGACGCACAACAAGGAAATCGTAAATTCCGCCGACCGGCGCGTCATTGTTCTCGACAAGGGCGAGATTATAAGCGACAAAGAAAAAGGGAAGTATCTTCTTATATAAAAGACCATCCATGTTTCTCACAAACCTCCGGAGAATAACAAAAACAGGAATTCTCAACTACAAGCGAAACGGCTGGCTTTCGACGGCGACAGTACTTGTCATGGTCTTAATGCTTTTCGTGATCGGGAATCTCGTGTTCACGGGCGCGCTTGCGAGCGTCATTCTCTCTTCGTTCGAATCAAAAGTGGACATAAGCGTCTATTTCCTGCCAGATGCATCGGAGAATTCAATCGTTTCAATAAAAAAGGAACTCGAAAACCTCCCGGACGTCCGCGACATAAACTACATCTCGCGGGACGCGGCGCTCGAATTATTCCGCAACAGGCATAAGGGGAATCAACTTATCGCGGCGGCGCTCGAAGAAATCGGAGAAAATCCCCTTCAGGCGAGCTTAAACATCCGCGCAAAAGATCCGTCCCGCTACGCCGCGATAAGCGAATTTTTACTCCAGAAAAATTACCGCGAGATCGACAAAATAAACTATTTTGAAAATCAGCAGGTGATCGAGCGGATGGGCGCGATTTTCAAGACGCTCCGCGGTGCGGGAACGTTTCTTGCGTTTTTCCTCGCCTTCATCGCGGTCCTCGTCACATTCAACACGATCCGCCTTGCGATCTACACGATGCGGGAAGAAATCGGCATCATGCGCCTTGTAGGCGCGTCAAGATGGTTTATCCGAGGGCCCTTTATTGTATCGGGAATTCTCTATGGGGCGACGTCCGCTTTGATCACGCTCATGATTTTTTTCCCGCTCATCTGGCTTGTTTCGCCCCGTCTCGCGCTTCTTGTGCCGGAATTCAACATATTCCAATACTTTTTGGATAATCTTATTGTGTTTGCCGTTCTCATGTTCGGCGGCGGAATTGTGATCGGCGTACTTTCCTCATGGATCGCCATCCGCCGGTATTTGCAGGTCTAGATTTTTCCCGAAAAATTTGGTATAATCAAATGTGATCCCTCGATAGGATCATTTTTTCATTCTCATTCCGGGATCGTCTAATGGTCGGACGCCGCGCTCTGGACGCGGAAATTGGGGTTCGATTCCCTACCCCGGAGTTTTGTGCGAAAGACGCGGAAACTCTAAATTCACGACCCAAGCCCGACAGAGCTCCTGTGACCCCTTACCGGGGCCCATCAGAAGTCGCTGCGTCACGAAGCAAAACCTTACGCTCGCAGCTAAGTATACAGGTAAGGAGTATAATCGAAACATGAAATCTGAAGGACCTCCACCGACTCAAGTTGATGCTAAAGACCGCTTGCCTGTTGCGGAGGTTTCCAATGAGGTTATCTGGATAAATCCTGAAATCCGGGCGCCATTCGATATGAAAGAAGGCGAATCGACTAAACTCGGCGTTTTTGTTTCTAATGTGGAGCAAAGGCGTTCTATTGGGACAGTGGAGCGACACGGACGAACAGGAATATTCGGAGCGGTGATATTCGAAGACGCGCAGGGTCGACGTTATCGGGATGTTGACGGAAAGGGATTAGGAAATATTGGATATGATGTTTCTGACTCTGGGAATTGGCTTGACGCTGGTACACCACGAGCAAAGAGCTTTCATGATGTAGCTCTGTTGGCTCAGGCAGGCCCAGGGGAATTCGGTCTTATGGATCGCTCCGTCGCGCTTAAAGATGCTTCCATGGCCGAGGAATTCCTCGCGCGTGGCATCCGTACATACCGAGTGATTGGAGTTACGAAGTTAAAAGAGCTCATTGTTCAGACGGAGAGCGGAGAGGAGAAAATATCTGTTGATGAGGCAAAACAGCGAGGATTCGTTGCGGATAATGTCGAGCCAGTGGTTGAGGTTCGGGCATTCGGAACGCGTGCTCGTCTTCAAGATATTGAAAACGATAATGGCGCTGATCTCCTCACTGACGCTCAAAAACTTGTCCAGAAAGAGACAGGAGTTTCTCCAGAAAAATTTACTCTGAAAGACTATCTCGAGTGGTTTGCGAAGTCTTTAGGAGAAAGTCTTGGGAGGATGCATAAAGCCGGATTTACGCACGGATATTTGACTCGACACAATCTCACCCTCGACTGTCGGATCATAGACCTTGATTCTATTGAATTTCAAAGTGAAAAACCAAACATTCGAACGCTTATATATATTGACCGCGGTGAGTATAAAGGCACCACGCAGGATACATATATGAAAGATGTTGAGGAAGCGGCTAATGCTCTGGGAGATTTTTCTAGGGATATTGGAAATACTACTGGCTCCCTCCCAATTACATCTCCTCGTTTCAAGAGCATTTTTGAAGAGGCCTATTTTGATACTCTTCGGAGTAAGGACTCTGTGTCGCCAGCTAGCCAGATCGAGACCCCTTACTAAAGAGAGGGAAGTCGATCTCAAAAGCGTTGTAACGGTCTCACCGGGTAAGGTTCACGACCGGAGAAGCCAGCACTTCGACTCGCTACGTTCGCTCAGTAGGGACCATTAAAATATTAAGAGCGAGGTAAAGTGTCCTCGGCGACCCGTGGTGAGTGTGGCCGAACCAAACCGAAGGACAAACATATGTATTATGTTTATTTAATTCAATGTAAGGGCGGAAGTATTTATACCGGCGTTACCAATAATTTAGAAAGGCGGTTTCAAGAACATGCGAATAAAATAGGCGGCCACTATACACGGGCGCACAAAGTTGAAAAAATTTTACACTTCGAAAAATATCATACACGTAGCGATGCTTTAAAACGTGAGGCGAAAATCAAAGGATGGCCCCGGAAGAAAAAGTTAAATTTAATCAATGGTTTGAGATAGACCCACAGTGAGTAATACCGAACTGTTCGGAGTCCGAAAGACATGATAATTTGCAGAATTTTCAAAGTCGATGTATACTAAAAAACACATGAAAAAGCTTGCTCAAATTAAACTAACCATTAATATTCTGAAGCAATCAGGCCGCTATGTTATATATTCTCCTGCTCTGGATTTGTCTACTTCTGGTCGGACGGAAAAGGAAGCAAAAAAACGCTTTGGAGAAGCATCACTTTTATTTATTGAGGAGTTGGGTAAGGCAGGAACCCTGAATGAAGTTCTACAAGAATTAGGATGGCGTCGGGCACAAAAGCAATGGTCGCCACCAAAAATTATTTCTGAAGAAACTGTGGGGATACGAGTGCCGGTTGCTGCTTAAATATAATGAGTGAAATTGATTCTATTCACTGGAAAAAATTTGAGAAATTTCTTCTAAATATTGGTTGCGAATTCAAGCGCGAGAAGGGGGACCATAGAATCTATTGGAAAGCTGGATTAAAACGGCCGGTAGTCATACCTCGTGATTCACGACTGCCGGCTTTTGTAATTCATAATAATTTACGCATTCTCGGCACCTCGCGTGAGGAATTTTTAAAAATTATTTCAAAATTATAACCCCTACCCAGACCTCTCGACAAAAAAAATATTTCAAACCCTCTCACGGCGCTCACTAAAAATTCTCCGAGAATGAGGGGCGCACCAATGCGTTTTATAGTGAAACGAGTATATGCAAAGACAGTATTTGCGATACACATGGGCTAGTCAAAAACTTACGTCCGACAAATCCGATATTCATGGCGAAGGTGTTTTTGCCGACCAAAAAATCGCTAAAGGGGAGAAGGTGATGGAGTTTGGCGGGGAACGCATTTCGCGTGAGCAAGCATTTTCCGGCAACTATCGGAGCCGCTCAATATGGATTGTCGATCAAGATCTTTTCTTGGCGCTGCCAAAGACCGATACGCAAATCAGTTTAGATGAAAATTTAAACCATTCTTGCGATGCGAATGCGTGGCTTGAAGACGAGGTAACTTTGACTGCTCTGCGAGAAATCAAGCCGGGGGAAGAAATAACACTTGATCAGGGGACCTGGAATTTCGAGGATAGTGCCTACACCGATAATAAAGAGCCATGTTCTTGCGGGACAGCTAGGTGCCGCCATATTTTAACGGAGAACGATTGGAAAATTCCAGCAGTCCAAGAGCGGTATAAGGGACATTTCCATCCAATGATTCAAAAAATGATTGATATGGATTAGTTTTTTGAAACGTCCGAGTCCTCCTTCTCCGCCATCTGGCGGATTCGGACGGATAAAGAGCGTCAAGATGATAGAATAAAAAGCACCAGAAAAGCCTTGCCTGCCCGTCCGAATCCTTGGCGAAGGAGGGTAGGGTTTGATGATAGTTAGAGACCCAAATAGCAAATAAAAGCCGATATGTTTAGAGGCGAAATTCGAAATATAAGCGGGGATGATTTTAAGGCGATCGAGGGCATAATCAATTTGTATTGGCCAAACAATGAATTCCGTAGCCATCTCCTGGAAAGGATAAAAAGTGTGTTAGATGGCTCCCAAGATTCTGTTAAACAGGGATTCAAGTACTTCGTAGCAGAAAATAATTCAGAAGTTGTTGGGGTAATCGGATTCAGGAATGCTCCGGACCATATGCTTTCTTTTACAAAAACCGGAAAATCTTTAGAACTTTATACTTTGGCGGTAAAGAACCGAGGAGATGGAGCTGGTCGTGCTCTTGTCGAGAAAATGCTCGAAACAGCCAAGGTCTTGGGCTATACCGAGGTGGTACTTTTTAGTCCCGATTCGTTGGAAACATCATGGGGCTTCTACGATCATCTCGGTTTTCAAAGAATAGGTTCTGCAATAGCTCCAAATGGAGAGGCGGGGCATATGTGGCAGATGCTGCTGTAGCTTTTAGCGATTCTTGATTGTCTCATTTTTGCTTAAAACGCCCCCTACCGAGACCTCGATAAATGAGAAAGAATTTGCGCCGTACACGGTTTAGCGATATAGATGTAATAGGAAATTGATTTACATATGACTGGAGAACAATCCAAACCAACGCCGGCGGAAGAATTCACGAGGTCGAACCCAATAAAGGCCCATGGTAGAATACTATGATCGAAATCGAGAAAAACTTTGATCTTCGGCCTGGCGACAAAAAGCACCTTATTGAGAATGCTAAACTAATTAAGAGGAGGACTTTTACGGATACTTATTATGACACTAACGATTTCTGTCTAACTACGAAGGACTACTGGCTTCGCCAGCGAGATGGGCGATGGGAGTTGAAAATACCGCTCAACGGGACGGCGGCAAATCGCGCTACTGACCAATACCGCGAACTTGAAAGCGAGAATGAAATCGCATCGGCATTAGAATTGCCAGGGCAAGCGCCTCTTAAAAAGGAACTCCGGGACATCGGCTGCGCGCCTTTCGCAACTATTATGACAACGCGAGAAAGCTATCAGAAAGACGAATTTCATCTAGATTTTGACGAAATGGATTTTGGCTTCACCACATTTGAAGTAGAGCTCATGATTGAAAACGAGATGGAAATTCCAGTGGCGGAAGAAAAAATCATGTCCTTTGCAGAAGAGTATGGCATTGCCGCAACTCCTGGCGCAGGAAAAGTGATCGAGTTTTTACATCGTAAAAGCATGCCTCATTACAACGCGCTTTTGCAAGCTGGCGTTGTTAGGAAGCACGTTTGATAAAACACTATTGAAACGCCCCGTATTATTCCGTTTGTTCCAAAATAGATGCGCCCGAGAAACACCAAAATGATAAAATAAAAAACAAGGCCTAGCGGGGCTTGATGGAGAATTTTCCGAGACCGATGAGGCCAGTTTTTTGTTTCCGAACAATAGTCCTACTTCTCCGCTGGCTGGCGGATACGCAGGATACAACGGGTGGCGGGGTGGAGTAAATTTTGGTAAAATTACTTAAAGCTATGACTACGGATATAAAATTACTCTATTTTCTCAATATCCTCGCGGGCAAATCCCAAATTTTTGATTTCCTCACGATTTTTCTCGCTTCCTATTTACAGTATTTTCTCGTTGCCGCGTTTCTCCTGCTTTTGTATTTTTCGGTATATTCAAAACGGGAGAAACTCACCATATTTTGGGTAACCGCTATTTCGGTCGTTGTTGCCCGCCTCGGACTAACTGAAATAATCCGTTTCTTTTACCATCGCTCCCGTCCCTTTCTTGCGTATCAGCTCCACACCCTTATCTCGGAAAACGAATGGTCATTTCCATCCGGTCATTCGACTTTTTTCTTTGCGATGGCAACGGCAATATATCTTTACAACAAGAAATGGGGTATAGGATTTTTTATCGCCGCACTCTTAATGAATATCAGCCGCATTGTCGCAGGAGTGCATTACCCGTCAGATATTTTAGGCGGAATGATTGTCGGAATAGTTGTTGCTTATGTTGTTTTCTATATTGCTGAAAAGAGAAAGACAAAAGAAATCGTAAAAATATGAGTGTGAAAAAGAAACTTACTATAATTTTGATAGCGCTTATCGTCTTTGGCGGCGGCGCTGGTCATAAATTCATGACATCCAAAGAATCTTAAAAGTTGCGAAAAGGTTCCCGAAGGAGGAAAATTTCTTGCTTCGCGTAAAATAGGCAAACCCAGACAGTCGGTTTTAAGCCAGAATCCAATAAATCCACACACCTTCCTGCGGAGTATTAACCCCGCAGGAAGGATTTTTATGACGCCCATTCATCCCCGCAGCAAGCTGCGGGGTATTCTGGGAAGGTGTGGGGATAAACGACTCAACTGGCCGGGCCATTTATTGCTTTATTGCCTCATTTGGAATTTTGCAAAATACTAGAATAACGTATTATAGAGTTATGAAAGGAAAAACGATTAATTACAGAAGGATTGAGCGGGTGGTTAAGGGCTTTGCCAACCACCGGCGGCTACAAATTTTAACGTTACTCAAGCGCGAGCCGGAGCTCTCGGTTGACGAAATAGCCACTGCACTGCGCATGGGTTACATGAACGCTTCGGATCACATCCGCAAGCTGGCCATTGCCGGTCTGGTTCTTAAACGCAGCGACGGAAATAGCGTGCGGCACAAGGTTACCGAACGCGCTAGTAGTATTCTGGAATTTTGCAAAAAACTAGAATAGAAATGTAAACGTTGCCATGGCAACGTCTGAGCTTGGTTCCCTGCCTGCCAGCAGACAGGGCTCGCCAATCACGAAAATAAATTTTCGCGCGGGCTCGCTGACAAGTATAAATTATAAAAATCCGCAAAACACACGATCCCCAGTATGCGCAAAAGTCAAACAAGAGACAAGATCGTTTTGGTGGGTGTGCTCAAGGATAAGCGCGATCTTAATATTCTTTTGGCCGAAAGATGGTATAGAATCCCCATAGCGCATATGCCGCGGAGGCAATTCAAATATCTTGCTTTCTATCAGCCAGCCCTGTTTGGCCGCCGGGGAAAGCGCATTATGTACTATGCCCGGGTTTTAAATTATCAAATCGGCAAAAGGAAGGATTTGCTACCGGACGAACCAAACCATCCCGGAGCCGACGGTTATTATCTCCGGTTTCGTCTCAGTAAAGTTAAAAAACTGCCCTGTCCAGTCAGGAATATAATACCGCGCCGCATCTCTTTCGGCTTTACCACTCTGGATCGTTTGTTAAAGTCAAATGACATTTTACAGCTTTACGATGTTGCTCCCACCGAACAGATAATGAAGGACGCCCTCAAGCGAGCCGGCATCAGAGCGGTTGCCCAATACTATGTTTCCAGCGGCCAGAAGAAATACTATGTTGATTTTGCCGTGTTTTGCAGGCAGGGGTCCATGGCCATCGAATGCGACAACAAAAAAGCCCATTCCGGTCGGTACCGGCAAGAGAAAGATAAAATGAAAAACGCCGTTCTAAGGCGGCGCGGCTGGACGGTTATTCGTTTGTCGGAACGCGATATTGTTTCTAACTTAGAAAATTGTATGATACGGGTGAAAAAAGCGATCCGGAAACTTGGTTATCAATAATCCCCGTATAATGGAACCGCTAGCTTTAAAAATAAGGCCCCGAAAGCGGAAAAAAGATAATTAGAATGACACAACACGGCATTATTTCTTTCTTGAAAAGGCATTGGCGTTTTTTTGCCGTTGTCTCTGTTATTACCGGACTCACGATTTTTCTTTTCTACGTCCATCCCGCCACAATCATCCTTGCGATAGGAGTAAAAAATATCTATATTGCGACGTTTCTTCTCGCGATTATCGGCGGGGTTTCGGCATTTACCGCAACGAGTTTTTACGCAGCACTCTTCGCCTTCGCCCTCGGAGGCGCAAATCCGTTTCTTTTGGCGCTTTTTTCCGCGCCCGGCGTTCTTATTGGCGATCTCATCTTTTGGTACCTGGGACACAAGGGAAAAGCGATTGTGAAGCCCGCGATTGGGCGCATAATTGAAAAACTTTCGTCCTGGCTTTTGACAAAACCGCGATGGCTTATTCCGATCGGAGTGTATATCTATACCGGTTTTTTGCCGCTACCGGGCGAATTTCTCATGGTTACGCTTGCGCTTCTCGGGATCTCCTTTAAGCGCGTGCTTATCCCGACGCTTCTCGGAAACTTCACGCTTGCACTCATCGTCTCTTCATCCGCTGTCTACGGCATCACGTTTGTGAAATTTATTTTCTGATTCATGGACATCACCGAACCGTTAAAATCCCTTGATCCCCGCGGGAATGCTCCTCCGAAAAAAAGGATTTTTATTTTCGTCCCCGTTGGATTGATTCTTTGCGCCGCAGGCGTCATCGGATTTTTCATAT
>Ga0209514_10001217_pt1 | contig 46208 bp, 37 predicted proteins | sample Subgrocontami58m_FD_187452 | JGI IMG/M metagenome (GOLD analysis project Ga0209514, IMG submission 187452) | Subsurface groundwater microbial communities from S. Glens Falls, New York, USA - GMW37 contaminated, 5.8 m (SPAdes) (version 3) | ecosystem: Environmental > Aquatic > Deep subsurface >... | reverse complement strand
AACCACCGACTGGAGAGCCGGGTGCGGGAAATCTGCCAGTCCGGTTCGGAGGGAGGGGCGATACAAGCCAATGTATCGTTCCTACCCTATCAAATTGGGTGCGGGTATGAATCCTATTTTCGTAGTAAACCCCCATGTAAACTTACTTATCCCGTTTATCGGGGTTAGGAAGGTGGTGAAGCAAGGGCCTTCATCTGTTTTGCGTTACCACGTCGATCAAGGCAAGTTGCTTCTTTTCTTTAACAACGCGCAGTGCCCGTTCCAAAGCCGGGCGGAAGTCATCGGGATTTTCAATGGGTCCCTCACCGTAGAGCCCGTATGAACGGGCCATGGCCGCATAGTCTACGTTCGGGCTGTCAAGTTTCGTACCGATACCGCGGTGTTCCACCGACCGTCCCCGCTGACGGGCCGTAAGCTCCTGGTGGTGTTCACTATTGTAATAGGAGTGATTATTCATCATCACGACCAGCAGGGGGATCTGGTGGTGAGCCGCTGTCCAGAGGGCGGCCGGCGTAAACAGGAAGTCCCCGTCCGGTTGGATGTCAATGCACAGCCGGCCATAGGGACGATTGGCTAAGGCTACCCCCAGGGAATGACCCAGACCACCCCCCAGACCCATGGGGCCGCCGGTATATTGATGGGGTTTTTTCCAGTCCCAGAGACGGCGTGCCCATCCCTGGAGAGTCTTGTGAGGCAATACCCAGTCCTCATCCTTGATCACTTCGCCAAGTTCCGCTGCCAGCCGTGCTGACGATATCGGGCAATCATGCCAGCTTTTATCCAACTCCTCTTGCCATTTTTTACGCAGGGACCGGTGCCGGGCTTCCAGGCGGGCATACCTGCTTTGGAGCTGGATGCGTCTGCTTTCCGTCAATTTCGCGCGGCAGGCCGCCGTGATTGCCGGCAAGGCCACCGCCGTATCAGCGGCAATCGGCACATCTATGGGAACCAACTTACCGTATGACTGGGACCAGCTCTTCGGGGCGAGATCGTGGAGGGTAATGTGGATAACCTTGCATGTGCCTGGGATCATGGAACGATCCTCCCTGCTCTGGAAATCCACTTTTGCCAGGCTTCGCCACAGGTCGGGTACATCAAGAGCGAGTACGACATCAGCCTCCTTGAGCAGATCCTCTTCCGAGCCGCTGTGGATGACGCCGGCCGTTCCCCCGGTTTGGTCCAGGGGATGGTTGTTGGGGAAATTGAAGCGGTTACAAGCGTCTATGACCGGGAGGGCCAGCAGATCCGCCAACGTAACGAGGGAGGCCACTGCCTCGGCGTTTCTGCCCAGGTAGTCGGCGATGACGATCGGATGTTCTGCGCCCACGAGGAGTTCCGCCACCTTGTCGAGAGTGTCGGGATCGGCCTGGCAGGGCAAGGGGGCACGATAACGTTCCGGCGCAGGCAGGGGTATCTCCTTGTTCAGTACCTGTTCCTGAAGGTCAGCGTCCAGACACACATAGACGGGCCCTTGGGGCTCCGTCGTCGCTACCCGATAGGCACGGAGCAAGGAATCAGGGACGCTGGCCATGCTGAAGGGCTGATCGTCCCATTTTACGAAATCCCGGACGAGGTTGCCCGTAACAAGGGCGGTGTGCACCCAGTCTATCCAGGCACGCCTCTTCTCGATGGCCATTGGACCGGTGCCGCCGATGACCAGCATCGGGGCCTGATCCTCCCAGGCAGAGTATATGGAGTTCACCGCATTGAGCAGACCCACCGTATCGTGTACCATAACCATCATCGGCTTTTTCGCCACCTTGGCGTAGCCCTGGGCCATGGAGATGGCGATTGCCTCATGGCAACAGGTGATGAGCTCGGGATGGTGGCTGCCGAGATAGTTTACCAGGGAGTCATGGAGACCGCGGATGGTTGAGCCAGGGGTGAGAGCCACGTACTCGATACCAAGGGCCCGAATAACATCAGCCATCATGTCAGAACCATACTTAGCTGGAGACTGTACTACATCCATCTGGAACCTCCTGTTAATTTGTCAGTAGCCTCTCGGTTCACTTCTTCATGAGAACTTCCCGGTATAATTTTATATATTTACCATAATTATCGCCGATACTGGAATCGAAAGGCAATATTTTTAAGCCCTTACACTTTGCTCGCGGTACTCTCGCCTCAACGTCTTCTCTCGTTGGCAAGCGATAAAAACTGGCGATCGTCTCCTGTCCTTCTTTGGAAAGAAGGAAATCAACAAACAGTCTGGCCGCATTTCCATGGGGCGCGTGAGCGGATATTACGGGCGGGTTGACTTCTGAAACAATGGGCTCCAGAGGCACCCAGTCGATGGGGGCTCCGTCTGCCTTCAGCCACTCTACCCTCTGATTGTAAACCGGCGTGGCAATGCTCCGTTCACCGGCTGCCACCATCTGTGTTACAAGGGTTCTGCCGCTCCGAAACTGGATATTCTGCTCGGAGAGTCTTTTCATGAATTGCATCCCTTTTTCCTCACCCATGATCTTGAATATGCCGGCAAACCAATCAAAGGCCCCCGTATCCATGACCATTTTTCCTTTCCATTTGGGATCGAGAAGGTCTTCATAGGTTTTAGGGACATCCTTGCGGGGAACTAAGCGCGTGTTGTAAGTTAAAATGTTTACCAGGAAAAAAGAGGCGATCCAGTATCCTTCCGGATCTTTAAAGGTTTGCGGGTAATATTTCCCTTGAGGCGATAAGTACTTGGCAATAAGGTTTTTCCGCTTGAGGAATTCACCCGTCATGGCTGGAGCGGACAATACGTCGAAAACATACTTTTTTGCCTGATCTTCCGCGACAATCCTTGGCAACAATCTTTCGCTATTGGCGCGATACAAGCCTACTTTAATAAAAGGATACTTTTCCTGAAATTTCTTTGCCAAGGTATCGGCTTCCGGTACAGTCATACTGAAATACCACTGCAATTGCCCTTCTTTCTTGGCTCCCTCCACAAGTTTTGCCGTCAGCTCATCTTCCCCTTGGCTGGCCAAAGCTCTCTCCGCAGATGTACCAACGATACATAAAGACAAAACCAGGATCAGCAGAAAAACGGTGTGCGGTGATTTAAGGTCTGGTAAATGGAAAAAACGCATGGCAAGCCCCCCTCTTTTTTAAAAGGAACAATAAAATCTCATGGTGACACCCTTTTACGTAACCTTTATGCCGAGTATTTGTCGCGCTTCCGCCGGTGTTGCTATATCCCTTCCCAGCGCTCTGGCAATCTGGACCACCCTTTCTACGGATTCCGCCGGCTTCTTGATGAACACGTCTTTGTGCGGAAATGCCCAGAACATATCTTCTATACCGATGCGCACTAAATCGACCCCGAGCATGATCCCCATGACCGTCATAGGCAGCCAGTTTCTCCCCCCCGCGTGCAGCCCAATCGTGCAATCGGGCACAATTTTTTTCACCATTTCGATGTCGCTGATGATGTTCAGGAAGGACATGGGATCGGCAAATGTTGTATTGATGCCATGCTTTCCTTCATCAATGTTGAAATGGGGACGCGTTTTCAGCACACCGGCATTTAGGATATTATCCCTGAACCAGCTCAGATGGTGCACGTGTAGACCGATCAAAGGCTTGACGTTGTTTTCTTCAAGATAGGGTATGCCCTCTTTGAGGGATTTGGCCGAAAACCAGGATGATAAGAGGCCTCTTCTGCTCCGTGGATTGATCCAAGTGGGAATAACATTACCCTGGATGTACTTGTTCCCTTTGCCGATGTCGAGTAGTTCCTTGGTGGGTGTGATGAAGTCTGCCTCTGCCAGGTCTTCCCAGTTCTTGGGATGCCAGGCATGGCCCATTGGCAGGAAGTCTACTGCCTGGTAGACTTTATCAAATAGTTCCGCATGCAGTTCCGGCGTGATCGCCTTCTTGGAAACATCATAATTGTACTTGGTGGAGGGGGCTCGGGGATGCGTGTGGATAGCTGCGGCCCCGGCCTTTGCACATTCGATAATTGCCGCGGCCTGCTCATCGATGGTCCAGGGGGGCATGTCCTTTATGCCAAATTGCTCCCATAAGAGACCGGGAAAATGCCCGGGTGTGGAAGCCTCAACGATGAGCTTTTTCTCCATCGTGGGAATCCTGGGCTCTTTGAGGGTATGCTCCACAATCTCCCGCATCACGTTTTCTACATCGGCCCGTCCCCCCCCCGTTAATTCACGTGAATCCAATATGGTTGTTGACATATTTTGACCCCTTTCTTGAAATGCAATCATCAGAAATAATACTTCTTCGTTATGACGTGTTTGACGTTGGCCCGCTCTGCCGGCGGTATGGCCTTCGTGATTTTCAAAACCAGATCCTTGCTTTCTTTCCCCGATAAGGGAGAGAGGTTTATTTCCGTTAATTTTGCCCAGTCCGCCATGTCCGGCTCTCTCATGCTGGCCATGACGGCCTTTTCCAGATAGAGACGTTTGGGTTCAGGCAGACCCGGAGGAGCCAGGATCATTCTGCCCGTGTCGCTGAATAATTTACCCAATTCCAAAAATTTCTTGCCTTCCGGCTTCAAGCCCGGCGTTTCCAGCGCCGAGGGTATGTTGGGATAAGCAGGACGCCGTTTATCGTACCAGGCCGCCGCCAGGGTAATCTGATTATTTTTTATATAGTCATCAAAACCGACGACAGTGGTGATGACAGCATCTATTTCCCTCCCGGCGACGAGGGCCAGCATCAGCTCGCGGCTTCCTTTGTATCCACTGACCATTTTCGCATTCAAACCGAAGGCCTCGATAAAGAGCGCCCCGGCCACCGCGGCGGCCGATGCGGGGTCGGTGGCGGCAACGCGAATGGTGCGGGTCGATTTCTGCATATCCGCGATGCTCTTAAAACCGGAGGCCTTGCTGGTGAAGACCATCTGATTTAGCATATCCCCCCGGGCAATATAGGTGAACTTCTCCAATTTATATTTGACTGCCGCCAAATCCAGCAACTCATAGAGGGCCATCCCGCTGACGTTCAGGTTCGCGATCGTCAGACCGTCGGGTTTGGCGATATTAAACACATACCCACCGCCTACAAGACCGCCGGCACCGGGCATATTTTCCACAACCACCTTGGCTCCGCTGTATTTCTGAATGGCCGGCGCCACTTTCCTGGCGAGCATATCATGTGCCCCTCCCGGGGCCGTGGGCACGATGAATTTTATGGTGTTAGCCCTGTAAAAGGCCTCCAGCCCCCCCGCTGCCGGCGCCGCCTCTACGCGATTGCTCATTCCCAGAAAAAAAACCGCCACCATAAAAAGAAACGTTCTTATCCCCCTCATGTGCACCATGGAACATTCTCCTTTTGCTATTTGTGCGCCTACGACTTCGTCCATTTCGACGGATAGGTTACCTTTAATCCCAGGATCTTCCGGGCTTGTTCCGGTGTGGCGATGGGCCTACCCAATTCTTTTGCTATGGCGACAACCTTCCGTACCGTGTCCACGCCATCGGCAATGATCTCATCCTTGTGAGGGTACATCCAATATGCATCTTCAATGCCCGTTCTCACTAGATCGGCCCCGATTAAGATCGCCAGGGTCGTGATGGGAAGCCAATTCCTTCCTCCCGGCGAGACGCCAATCACGCTGTCGGGGATTTGGGTCTTGGTACTCATAATCCCGGTGATCATTTCATAGGGCCACCAGGGATCGATGTCCAGTGGCCAACCCCGGGGGTGTCCCATATCATGATTCATGATGAAGGGCTTTTTCGTCAGGATGTTTGTATCCAATAAGGCGCGCTTCATCTTTCTTAAGTGATAGGGACCGCGGATATTGTGAATCGGCTTGACGTCATGCGCTTCCATGAACCTGACGGCATCCTGGACAAGCGGGACGTAGTCGGCGCAATAGGCATCGCTCGGAGGCCAAAGCATGCACGCCCCCTGGCAGTACTTATTCCCTTTCCCTAGTTCGAATAACTCGGAGAGACCCGCGATATAATCAGGCAGCTCGGGCCACACGGGCTCCTTCCGAACGACATGGTTCAGGGCAACCGCATCCACCTGGTCCAGAACCTTGTCATAGATGTTCGCCAGGAGAACCGGATCGCTGCTCCGCCGGCAGTCCGCCGGATCTCTCGGGTGGATGTGTACTGCTGCGGCCCCTGCCTTGACGCCCGCCACTAACGCTGACACCTGATCCTCTATGGAACAGGGTATCGCGGGAAATCTCACTCCGCCTTCTTTATAGCCCGGCGGCAGGTCAGTATACAGTTCCTTCGGCCCCCAAAATTTCGATTGCATGCCTCCCGGACAGGCAAACTCAATGATCAGGGGCTTACCCATCGTCCCGATGGGAGGCTCAAATTCGATCGGAATTGAACTGAGGCTCCTCTTAATGGTATCTGCCGGTGTCTCTCCTGTTAATCCTCCCATGATTTGACTCCTTTCAAAAATAATATTTCTTCGTAATAATATTTTTAATGTTGGGCCTCTCCTTCATCGGTATATCCGTCATGATCTTTAACACCAAATTTTTGCTCTCTTTGCCCGGTAACGGAGAGAGGTTGCATTCAATTGATTTTGCCCACTCCGCCATGGCCGGTTCCCGCATCTTCGCCAATAAGGCCTTTTCCAGAAAGGATCGCCTAGCTTCGGATACACCCGGAGGGGCAATGATCATTCTGCCGATATCGCCGAATGATTTGCCTAATTCGATAAATTTCCTGCCCTCGGGTTTTAAGCCCGGTGTCTCCAGAACAGAGGGTGTATTGGGAAAACTCGGTCGCCGCTTGTCGTGCCAGGCGGCGACAACGGTAACCTGATCGTTGGCAAGATAGTCATCAAAGCCGGCTGGGGTGCTGACGTAGGCGTCTATTTCCTTCCCGCCGACGAGGGCCAACATGATCTCGCGGCTTCCTTTGTACCCCGAGACCATCTTGGCATTTAACCCAAAGGCTTCAATGAGGAGCGCCCCGGCCACGGCCGAGGCGGAAGAAGGGCTGGTGGTGCCGACGCGGATCGTTTTTGTCGCTTTCTGCATGTCCGCAACGGTTTTAAAACCCGAGGCCTTGCTGGTAAAAACCATCTGATTTAATACGTCTGTCCGGGCAACATAGGTGAACTGATCCAGTTTATATTTTACTGTCGCTAACTCCAGGGCTTCATAGAGCGCCATCCCACTGGTGTTAAAGATCCCGATCGTCAGACCATCGGGTTTGGCTACATTGAACAGGTACCCGCCGCCCACCAAACCGCCACCACCCGGCATATTCTCCACAACCACCGAGGCTCCGCTGTATTTCTGAAGAGCCGGCGCCGTCTGCCTGGCCAACATGTCAAAAACACCACCCGGGGCGGTAGGAGTAACAAATTTTATCGTTTTGCCCTTATAAAAGGCCTCCACTCCTCCTGGTGCCGGCGCTGCTTCTGCGTAACTGCTCATGCCGATAATAAGAATCGTGCAAATAAGAATGAATGTTCCGAGGCTCTTCTTTTGCATAATTGCACCCCCCTTTTTTATTGTCTTACCCGGCTATACTTGCCCCCATCAATAATGCCTCCTCATGCAAAGATTTTTGACAATAGCCAACCGGGATACAGAGGCATCCTTAACGCAAAACCGAAAACGCCGTAGAAAAATAATCCGCAGCCTAGCGAGATGGCGAGCGATACCAACCAGCTCTCCCGCTGAAAGCGGAGATAAAGAAAGGGGAGGAGCAACACGGTACCCATAAATCCTAAAATCCAGAGCATGAATACCGTACCGGCCATCCAGGCTACGACGATTACATGCGGGATACCGAATTTTTCCGATTCCTTTGTCTCCGGCGTCTTAAGTACTGTCGAACCCTCCTGGAAAAGTGTGACAACCAACAGGATCATAATAATGATGAGCGTGATCATGGGAAACATCTTTGCTTTGAAGGAATAGGCCCAAGTTGCTTTCAGCAGTACCAGGGAACACAGGAAAAAGGCTCCGGTAAAAATAAGGCTTCCTCGTCTCATCTCTTAATCCCCCTCCTCTTCCTTTGCTACCAGGCGCTGAAAGAATCTGACATAAAGGCCTTTTATCCCCCTGCTCGCCAGACCAACAATGGTAAGAAACAGCAGGGCTAAAGCAATGGGAGACTGCAAGAGAAAGGACGGTCCCAGGGAAGACAGGGAAACAAGAAAGTACCTCTCTACAAAATCACCCAGGACAAAGCCAATGGTGAAAGTGACCCGGGCGTAATCATAGGTTTTCATCAGCACGCCTAGGCCCCCGAAAAAGAACGCCAGATAGACATCATAAATATTATTGGCCACCCCATAGGCTCCCAGGATAACCAGCAGGATAATGATGGGCACCAGGAAGACCCCCCTGATTAACGTGAGGCGGGCCAATTGTCTTGCCATTATCAAACAGCCCAGACTGGCGATGATGTTGCCCAGGATGAGCGAAAACGCCAACGTCCAGAATAGATCCAAATGCTTGGTAAGCATTTCCTGCCCTGGTTTGACCCCCAGGACCATCAGGGCGGCCAGGATCATCACGATCCCCGCCCCGGTAGGGAGGCCAAAGGCCAAAGCGGTAAAGAGCCCTCCATTCTCCTTGGCATTGTTGCCACTCTCCGGACCAATCACCCCTTCCACATTTCCATAACCAAATAACTCCGGATGCTTGGAGCTCTGTTTGGCATGGCCATAGCAGATAAACTGGCTCACGTTCGTCCCCACGCCAGGAATTAAACCCAGGGCTGTGCCCATGGCGCTACAACGCAACACGAGCTTCCAATTCCTGAAAACATCTTTGCATCCCTCCTTTACATCTTTCCACCCCACATTGGCTGCCTCCACTTTGGCTATGGTCCCACCATGAAGCATAAGATCTATCACTTCAGGTATAGCAAATAAACCCATGAACACCGGGACAATCTGGAAGCCCTCCCAAAAATAGGTGATGTCTGCGGTATAACGCAACTCCCCTGTGCCGGAATGAAAACCCACAAAGGATAACATGATGCCGAAGCCCCCCGCGATGATCGCCTTTATCGGCGAACCGTGCCCCAGGACGGCGACAAAGGAAATTCCGAGAATGGCCATCATGAACATCTCAGGGGAACCAAAAGCCATAATGACTGGTCTGGCGATAGGTATTAAACAGGCAAGAACGATCCCCCCAAAGATCGCCCCCACCATTGAGGCCATCTGTGAAGCGCCTAACGCCCGCCCTGCCTCCCCGTTTTTTGCCATGGGATAACCGTCCAGCATGGAGGCAACGGTAACGGTTTCTCCAGGCACGCCAAACAAGATCGATGTGACGACACCGCCTTGAGATACTGCTGCATGCAGGGCAATCAAAAAGGTGAGCGCAAAGGTGGGATCCATCCCATAAATAATAGGCAATAGAATTGCTGTCGTCGCAGCCCCGCCTAGTCCGGGCAGGATGCCCACGGCTAAGCCGATGAATACGGCAAAAAGTACCCAGGGAATTATAGCCGGGTTTAGTACGTTCGTTAAACCATGTATCAGCGCCTCTAGCATGTCCCCCCCCCTTTACAGCCACCCCCTCATAGACAATAAAAAACCCCGTTCCTTTTGTAAGAAACGAGGCATATGTGAAGCTCTCCCCGCAAGGGGCGGGCTCCCGGTATGGAATGATTATTTTCCTTGGACCTCTTTACCCCGCCTCCAAGGCGGTACTTGCAGAGTGCACCCTCGGCTAGCCAATCCATCTTTCCCCCCAGCATGGTTTTACGGGATCGGACTAATTTACGCTTTGCTAAGTTTGTTGTTAGATAAGGAATTATTTTTCTGACAGGTAAGCTATAAGAAAAATCCGCTTCTATGTCAACAGGCTTTTTCTAGGCTGCCAAAACTCTACATCAGACCGTATTTCTTAAGCTTTTTATGCAAGGTCCGGCGGGTGATGTCCAACCGCCGCGCCGCCTCGCTCTTGTTGCCCCCCACCTGCCCGAGCACTTTCAAGATGGCCTGTTTTTCCACTTCCTCCAGGTGGGAAGTGGCGGGGGCCTCTTCCTGCGGCACGGGAGGAACCGCAGGGGTGGTTTTTTCCCTCAGGAGCAGCAGCTCCTCGGCGTCGAGGTATTCCGAGCGGGCCAGTACGACGCTTCGCTCCACGGCGTTAATCAGCTCCCGTACATTGCCGGGCCAGGGATATTTAAGCAGTTTGTCCATGGCCCGGGGAGTAAAGCCCTTGATGTTTTTATGGTTCTTGTCGGAAAACAGTTTCAGGTAATGCTGGGCCAAAAGCGGGATGTCCTCTTGACGTTCCCGGAGCGGCGGCACTTCCAGGTTCACGACATTCAGGCGATAGTAGAGGTCCTCCCGGAAGCGGCCTGCCTCCACATCCTTGATCAAGTCACGATTGGTGGCGGCGATGACCCGCACATCGATTTCGATGGCCTCATTGCCGCCCACGCGGACGATTTCCCGTTCCTGCAGCACCCGGAGCAGCTTCACCTGCATGGCCGGCGACATCTCGCTCACCTCGTCCAGGAAGATGGAGCCGCCGTCGGCCTGGCGGAATTTCCCTTCCTTTCTCCGGTCGGCGCCGGTAAAGGCGCCCTTCTCATGACCGAAGAGTTCCGATTCCAGTAAGGTCTCTGCCAGGGCGGCACAGTTGATCTTGACGAAGGCGCCCTCTTTCCGGGGGCTGTTGAAATGGATGGCGCCGGCGATCATCTCCTTGCCCGTGCCGGATTCTCCGGTGATCAGCACCGTCGCCTCTGAGGGGGCAACCTGGGCGACTGTTTCGAGAAGTTTCGTCATGGTCTGGGAACGTCCGATCAGGTGCCGCCGGTCAAACTGGCTGCCCAGGCTTTCCCGGAGGAGTTGATTTTCCTCCTTCAGCTGGCTGTGTTCCATCGCCCGTTCCATGGCCAGGCGAAGTTCGCTAAAATCGAGGGGTTTGGTTAGATAATCGTAGGCCCCTTTTTTCAGTGCTTCCACCGCCGTTTCCACGGAGGAATAGGCGGTCATAATGATGACGGGGATGGCCGGGTTGAAGGCCTTGATGGCGGCGAGGGCCTCCAGACCCGAAACCTTGATCATCCGGACATCCATCAGGATCAGATCGAAAGGCCGCAATTGTGCCTCTTGGATCGCCTCCGCACCGTCGCCGACATCGGTTACGGTGTAGCCCCAGCCGGAAAGTAGTGTCCGCAGCATGGTGCGGTGGGCGCGATCGTCATCGACCACGAGGATGCAATTTTTCTTTTTCATGCAGGGCTCCCTTCCCCGATGGGCAGCAGTATGGATACGGTGGTTCCTTGGCCCGGTACGCTTTGTACCGTGATTTCTCCAGCGTGGGCCTCGATGATCTTGTGGACGATGCTCAGTCCCAGGCCTGTTCCCGCAGGACTGGTGGTGAAATAGGGGTCGAAGATGTGGGCCATGTCCTGGGGTGCGATCCCCGGCCCCGTGTCGGCGACGGTTATCTGGACCAGGCCGTGGGCTGCCCGAGCCACTTTGACGGTCAATGAGCCTCCGTCCGGCAAGGCACGCAGGGAGTTGAGATAGAGATTCAACAGCACTTGCCGGATCTTGTCCGGGTCAATCAGGACGTCCGGGATATCCGGCCCTGTCTCCGTATGGAGCTGGACGCCCTTCTCCCGGGCCTGGCCTTCGACCATCTTCAGCGTTTGCCCAATCAGGGACGGGAGGGCGGTGGGTTTCTTTTCCATTGCCACGGGCCGGGCAAATTCGAGCAGCTGAGTGATGACGCGGTTCAGCCGTTCCACCTCCTGGACCATGATGTCGGCTGTTTCTCCGTCTTCCGGGATGTCCCGGTAGCGTTCCTTGAAGTAGGTGGCGAAGCCCTTGATCGAGCTGAGAGGATTCCTTATTTCATGGGCCACGCCCGCGGCAAGGTTCCCCAGGGAGGCGAGGCGCTGACTCCTGGCGACCTCCTTCTTCAGGTGCCTGACTTCGGTCAGGTCCCGGAAGAGAACCGCCTGGCCCAGGAAGGTGCCGTCTTCTTCCTGCAACCGCGTGGCAATGACCTCGAGGGGGATCGTTTTGCCCTCCCCCAGGGGACAATCGATTTCCCTGGCGATGCTCCCCTTTTCTCCGGCTAGGGCCGCCAGGACCTCCCGCAGTGGTTCCGGCAGGATTTTTGCGCCGTCCTGGCCGATGACCTCGGCAAACCCCTGCTGAAGGATGGCTTCCGCCCTCTTATTGAAGGATAGGATGTCCCCCCTTTGGTCGAGGGCGACAAGTCCGATCGGCATATGTTCCACGAGATTGTCGGAGAAGGCCTTGATCCGGGAAAGGGAGAGACGGGCCAAACGGTATCCCTGGGCGAAAAAAAGAGTGACAATGCCCGAGAGACCGATGAAAAGCAACACCAGGGCCATCAGGATGGTGTGGCGGACCCCGTCCTGGCGCGCCGTTTCGAGGGGACCCATGTTCAGTCCGATAAAGATGACCTTGCCCGCTTCGGCCCCTGTTTCTTTTGGGTCCGGCAGCCTGTCCTCCGCGCTGGCCGGCCCTGCGGAAAACTCAGAGTCCGCCGGGCCGGAGGGGGAAAACCGGCGAAAGACTTCGAAGGTGTCTATTCCGTCGGGATTCGGCACCTGGCGCCGGGCCACGGTTCTGGATTGGGAGAGGCGCCTCAGGTCGAGTTCCTGGCCGTAATATTCACCGATCAGGGAAGGATCGCTGTCGGCCAGGATTTCCCCCTGGGCGTCCGTCACGATGATATAATCGATATCGGGCTGCTGCGCCGTCTCGATGAGCAGTTTCTGAAGGTGGAAGAAATCCTGCGGCCCGCCCATCATCCCGGTGCGCACCCCGGCCTCGAAGGATCTGATCAGTGTATCGCCCTTTTCCAGGAGGAGCTGGATCGTATGTTCCCGTTGTTTGTGGATGTTGTCGAGAATCAATAAAATAAAGATGGGCACCAGGATGATCATGGCCCCGCCAATGAGCCAGGGGGAGACGCCGATCCACGCTGTATTGCCGAGCCGCTTCTTCATAACGCCATATATAAGCACGAGATGTGCCAATATTGCCACATTTTTTTATTCTCCCCAGTTAGACAGGGCTTTCCCGTGGAAAACAAAGACCTTATTCCGTTGATCCGGGCGGGGAGTTTCTAGCTGTTCCAGGAGGCAGCCCGCAGGAGCCAGCGTAACGAAGGGTGCCCTTGGATATTTTTTATCCACCTGGATAGCAGTGCCGGATACATAGTATGCATGAGCTAGAGCTTTGACCCGGCAGGAGGCAGAGCGTCATTGTGTAATAATGTTATAAATCAAGCACTTGCTAAAGATGACGCTTTTGGCATGGCCATTGCTATTAAATACAAAGAAAAATTACCACTTATTTAAAGGAGAAGAAGATGAAAAAAATTACCTTGACGCTACTGGCCCTCCTCCTTTCCCTGGCCTTGGCGATGCCCCTTTTAGCCATAGATCGCCAGTGGGAGAGAGGACACGGGATGAGGGATGCCGCCAGAGATCACGATGGCGCGGGGATGCCGCCCTTCTTTGATAAACTGAATCTGACGGCGGAACAGAAGGCCAAGCTCGCGGAATTGCGCCTCGCCCACCGGCAAGACATTAAACCGCTCCGGGATCAGATGATCAGCAAACGGGGCGACTTGCGGCTGCTCTGGCTGCAACCGGCCCCGGACAAGGAGAAGATCCTGGCCCTGCAAAAGGAAATCAGAGGGATCAGGGAGCAGCTGGCGGACAAGGCCACGGCTTTTCGCGTGGACCTTTTCAATCTCCTGACCCCGGAACAGAAGGAAAAGGCTAAAGCCCTCTTTCCCCGGCCCGGGTTCGGTCCCGGACCCGGCAAGGGCGGTCGGGACATGCGCGGTCCCGGTCCAGGCATGAGGGGACCCGGCGGCCCTATGGACCCCTGCGAAGGGCCTGGATGTTACTGAAAGTCAGCACGCCCTTAATTTTCCACCCGCCTGCCCCGTGTTTTTTTCTTCCAACCAGAGGGTCATTTTCCCTGCTCCCGAGCAAGACAAAAAAACTTGACAAACCCAGATTAATGGGAAATTATCGGTCCAGGATAAAGCCGTTAATCTAAAGACTGTTGAAAATCGTCAACCCCTGTTAAGAGATGGGATAAATTCCTGTCCCTATTCGCCTGAGTCAGAAAATCTGAGCTAACCCGTATGTGGGGAGTCGGCAGAGTGACATTATCTCGAAAACGCATCATTTGTAAAATTTCTGACATCCCTGGTCTTTTCTGAGAAAAATTTCCTAGAGATTCCGAAAAGGGTCGGGTCTGTCTCGGGAGAAACCAACCGATTGGTGTGTTGGGGGAATGGAGGGAGGTTTTTATTGTCCTTGGCTGGATGGCAGGTCGCAAAGGCACATCATAATAATCTTTTTAGAAAGGAGCAGGGAAATGGAAGATCCGCGCGATGCACTGAAGCACAGTATTTCTACTTCTGAGCTGGAACGGAGATGGAAAGCTGCCCGGGAAAAGATGCAGGAGCAGAAGATAGATGTGCTGCTCATGCGCAACGATGATGAGTTTTTAGGGGGATACGTGAAATGGTTCAGCGATTTTTCCGCCCAGGGCAGTTATCCTTTCACGGTTATTTTTCCCCTGGATGAGGGGATGACCTTGATTAACGTGGGTGGAACAAACCCGGACGAAGCCCGCCCTCCGCAGTGGGCGCTCCGCGGGGTGAAGACGAGGCTGGGGGCTCCTTATTTCCCTTCGGTTCATTATACGAGCACCTATGATGCGGAGTTTGCAGTCGGGGCCTTGAAGGGCAGGAAGCGGGCTACCCTGGGGCTCGTGGGCAGGTCGACCATTCCCGTGACTTTTTACGAGTATTTGCGGAAGCATTTGCCCGGATGGAAGTTTGTGGATGCCACCGATTGGGTGGATCATCTCATGGCGATTAAGAGTGCGGAAGAGATCGAACTCATCAAGGCTACGGCAGCACTTCAGGATAAGGCCATGGAGCATACCCGGAAGCAGATCAGACCCGGCCGGAGAGACTTTGAGATTGTGGCGGAGGCTCAATATGCCTCCGCCCTGAATGGCAGTCAACGGGAGTGTGTCATCATGGTCAAGTCCTGTCCTCCCGGGACCCCTGGCAAATGGGCGTTCCGTCATTTTCAGAATCGGATGATCAGGGAGGGAGATCAGGTATCGCTGCTGATTGAGGTGAGCGGGCCCGGGGGGATGTATACGCACGTGGGGAGGGTCTTTTCCGTCGGAAAGCCGCCGCAGGCGTTGCAGGATGCCTTCGGTGCCGCCGTAGAGGCGCAGCAGGTGACGCTGGATCTGCTGAAGCCGGGGGCTGATCCGAAGGATCTTTGGGATGCGAATAATGAATTCCTGCAGAGGAAGGGATATCTTCCCGAGACGAGGCTTTATGCCCATGGACAGGGGTATAATCTGGTGGAGAGGCCGCTCCTGCGCTTCGACGAACCGATGAAGATCCAGGCGGGGATGAATATCTGCGTGCACCCCTCGGCAGCCACAAAATCGGTGTGGGCCATCGTCTGCGACAACTACCTGACAACGGAAACCGGAGTGAGTGAGTGTCTCCACAAGACTCCCCAGGAGATCATGGTCGTTTAACGGGCAGGCGGACGCATCGGAAATCGGAAGCGCGCTCGATCCCCAAAGAATTAGTAAGTAAGAAATTATTTTTTGAGCTTTTCTGGCAAAAAATAATTTCGTAAAACTTACTTATCCCGTTTATCGGGGTTAGGAGGATATCATGAGATTCGCGACTGTGGAAAACAGCAAATTATCCCGGCTTCTTTTTCTGCTGACCATCATTTTCAGTGTATCTTTTCTCTTCCCTTCCGGCGGGGCAGCAGCGCCTGCACAAACCGAGGACCAGCGGATGGCCGAGCTTACGGAAGGAGCCAAAAAAGAGGGGAAGGTGCTCTGGTATTCGGCTTTGACGGTTGAAGAAAACAATCGTTTGCTCAAGAGATTCCATGACAAGTATCCTTACATTGAGACGGCCCTGTATCGCAGCAACGAACAGAACATCTTAAACAGAATCCTGGTCGAAGCGCAGGCCAAAAGGCACCTTTGCGATGTGACGATGGTGACGGGCATTGTCGGCGAGACTCTCAAGAAGAGAGGTCTCCTGGCGGAATACCTTTCACCGCAACGGAAATTCTATCCCGAGGGGTTGAAGGACCCGGCGGGCTTCTGGACCGACCTGACGATGAGCCTCAATGTGGTTGGGTATAACACCAAACTGGTCCCTCCGGGAGAGGCACCGAAGACCTGGCAGGACCTTCTGAACCCGAAGTGGAAGAGAAGGATGGGCATGGATGACAAGGCCTTTTATTGGTTTGCCAACATGCTGAAGGTCATGGGCGAAGAAAAAGGCCTGGAATATATGAAAAAGCTTTCCCAGCAAGACATCCTTTTTCGTACCGGCCGGACCCTGAATGCCCAGATACTGGCTGCGGGTGAAGTCAGTATCGGCATCGCCCTCTATAACCACCGTTTCGAGGAGATGAAGCCGAAGGGTGCGCCTATCGAATGGGTGCCGATTGAGCCCGTGGTACCGGAAATTCATCCCCTGGGGGTCTCTTCCCACGCTCCCCATCCCCATGCCGCCAGGCTGCTCGTAGACTTCCTCCTGTCCCGGGAGGGACAGGAAATGATCGCCAGTTTTTACAAGATTCCCAGCCGGATCGATGTCGATCCCATCATCCCCAGAATGAAAAAAGGCTTCAACATCCTGCCCTTCGATCTGAGCGTCGTAAACGATTTTGAGAGATATATCAAATTATACCGGGAGATATTACTGAGAGGAAAAAACAGATAAAACGAGAGAAAAGGAGGGAACATCATGGCTTATGACATCACCAACAGTTGGAGGGGGGTAGTGGGTACGGTAAAGCCGACGCACCGGCCAGGCTCTCTCGAAGAGTTCATCCGCTTTCTTCCGGAAGGTATCGGGGTGATACCCGTGACCCTGGGCATCAAGGAAGGCACGGAAAAAGAATTCCTCGCTTCCCTGGAACCGATGAAAGAGAAGGTGGCGGAACTGGCCAAACTGAAAGTCGATCTGATCTTTCCCCAGGGCGCTCCCCCCTTTATGGTCAGAGGGTATCGGGGTGAGGAAGCCATCGTGAAGAGCTGGGAAGAGGAGTTTGGGATCCCCGTGGTTACCGTAGGCATGACCCAGGTAGAGGCCCTGAGGGTTTTGGGGGTCAAAAAAATGATCGGCATCACCTACTTCCCGGGCGACCTCAACAAGACATTTGCCCAGTACTTCACCGATGCGGGCTTCGAAGTGTTGGCCATGGAAGGTATCCCGATCGCCTTCTCGGAGGCGGGCCGGCTCACCTACCAGGAAGTCTATGCCTTTTGCAAGAAACTCTTTCTCCAACATAAAGATGCCCAGGGAATATACATGCTGGGCGGTGCCTGGCGGATACTGGAGGTCATCCAGCTCCTGGAACAGGATCTGCGGATACCCGTCGTGCATTCCACACCTGCCAAAGTTTGGGCCATAGAAAAGAGGCTCTATGTCCGACAGCCGATGAAGGGATACGGGCGGCTGCTGGAGGAAATGCCCTGATTTAAAATTTTTGGGCGTTCTTAGCATGAGGAAAGGAGGTTGGGGTATGAAAGACAGAAGCGGCATGAGAAGGCGGGAATTCTTGAAGGTAATCGGTAAGACGGGCTCGGCGCTGGCGCTGACCGGTTTTATGAACATAGACCCGGGCTTTGCCGAAGATGTGTCCTTCCCGGCGGGGAAAGTCACCTGGATTGTCGGGCAACCGCCTGGCGGCGGCCTTGATTTGACAGCCCGCGGGGTGGCGCCTTTTGTGGAGAAGTACCTCAAGGCCATGGCCGCGGATGCCGGCCGGGTAGGGGTGCAGATTAAGACCATCGAAGGAGGTCTCGAAATCAGGGCCTTGAACACGGTATATCACGCCAAACCCGATGGTTACACCATTTCTATGGCTACAGACAAAATCCACAGCGGGACGATTCTGGGCGAATTGGGCTTCGACCTCTTTGAGCTAACCTACCTTGCCAGGCTTGGCTCGGCCAGTAAGGTTATCGTCGCCAGCAATACATCTAATCTCAAGACCTGGGACGATGTTGTGAAGGCTTCCAAGAAGTCTACCCTGAGACTGGCCATCGGCGGCCATGGCACTTCCAATCATATTGCCGCTATTTTCCTGCTCGATGTCACCGGCCTGGCGGCAAAAATAGTGCAGTTCAAAGGAACCGCCGGGACAAACTCCGCCTTGATCCGCGGAGACGTGCAGCTTTTGGTAAATTCCGAGGACTCGGTAAAAAATATGATTGACACGAAGCAGCTGCGACCCATCCTGACTTTTTCCGAAGATTCAATTTATCCGCAGGTCCAGAATGCCGGGGCGGTCGGCTTCCCGGAGTTGCTGGAAAGCATAAAATCACAGCGCTATGTCGTAGCGCCGCCCCGTTTGCCGGCAGCTATCAAGAAAATCTTGGAAGAGGCCATGAAAAAAGCGGTGGAAGACAAGGAATTCATCGCCTGGCGCGAAAAAGCAGGCATCAGTTATGATCCGATCATCGGTGGCAAGCTGGACAAATATGTCAAAGATCTGCACGGCTTTTATAAAAGCCGGGAAAAGCTTTTACGCGAATACATTCTAGACAAAAAGTAGCAAGTTAAGGAAGGAGAAGGATATGCCGAAGGTGCGGGTAAGGGAGCGGGAAAGGGAGATTGAACTCGAAGGGACCGGAGCCATGGTCCTGTATCAGAGAAACAAATTCATCGATCACCAAATGACGGGCCAGGTGGTCGTCAACGAGCAGGACCGGGAATGGGAGCAAAGCAGGCAGGCCAGAGCCAAATTTTATCTCCAACCCCACACGTTTCCGGAACCGGTGTTAAGGGACTGGCAGGTGTTTAAGCAGGATATCCGTAAACACTCGGGAGCCCATATCCATCAGGGCGGTCTGGTTATTTTCTGTCTCGAGGGCAAGGGTTATTCCCTGGTGGACGGGAAGCGCCATGATTGGTCCGCCGGCGATCTATTGCTGCTGCCCTGCAAACCGGGCGGCGTAGAACATCAGCATTTTAATTTGGAAGAAGGAAAGGCTTGCAAATGGCTGGCCTTCATCTACTGGCCCTACTGGGATACGCTGGCCAGCACGATGACGCAGACGCAGCTTTCTCCCGATTATAAACCAAGGTAGCTACTTTAGTAAGTTAAGAATTATTTTCTGCGTTTTTCTGGCAGAAAATAATTTCGTAAACTTACTGATCCCGTTTATCGGGGTTAGATAGATAGACTGTAGACTTTTAGCCTGTAGGAACACAGAGAGGAAAAAATGGAGACCAAGGCAGAATCGAGAACAGAAAGACTGAAAAAGACTAATTATTGGAATAAGCTGTTTGAATTGCGGGACCAAGATCGCCAGAACAAGAAAGACGCCATTTATACGGTCATTGGCGAAGAGCTCCCCTGGGAGGTCAATTGCCAGGGCCTCATGCGGTGGTATCTCCATCCGTCCATGGAGGATACGATCATCAACCCCTTCATATTTTATGTGCAGGAGATCCCCCCGGGCAGCAGGAGCGGACGACTCAAGGTCCAGGGGGGCCAGATTTTCTACATCTGGGAAGGTAAGGGCTATACCGTCATGGACGGTGTGAAATACCCATGGGCAGCAGGCTCTGTTGTCCAAATCCCCCTGAAACCGATGGGGGTCATTTATCAGCATTTCAACATGGATGAGCATAACCCGGCGCGCTTGATATCTTGTGAGGCCAATAATGTGGGCGCCCTGGGCATGGATAAAGGGTCCGGCTTTGAGCAACTGGAGAATTGCCCGGAATATGACAAACAAAAGGATCAAGCGAAGTCGTAAGAGCTAGGAAATATAACCGCCGGCTAACGTGAGAAAGGAGAGAGGTAAGATGATTGGATGGCGTGCGCGTGTAGGAACGATTCAGCCTTCGAGAGGGGACACCTTTGCCTATGAATTTTACAAAATGGCGCCCGAGGGCGTGGTCCTGGTAATGGCTGTTACCAATATCAAGGAACTGACCAATGCGGAGTTTGAGAGGGCCATAAAAGAGTATGAGCAAGCGGGCAAGATCTTAGCCACGGAAGAAGTGGATTTCATCCTCATCGGCGGAACACCGGTGATCGCCTTGAAAGGCACCGGAACGGACCTGGAGATCGCCCAGCAAATCCGGGCGGCCACAGGCATCGCCGCCATCCACAATTTTACGGCCGTGCTCGAGGCCTTCCGGAAACTCAACATCAAGAAAATTGCCGTGGCCACGCCTTACCGCGATCCCGTTAATGCGCGGCACAAGCAATTTTTGGAAGACAACGGCATGGAGGTTGTGAAAATAAGGGGATTGCAGCTGGAACGCAATATTGATATAGCCAAGACGCCCCCTTACACGGCTTACCGTCTGGCCAAAGAAACCTTTCGGGAGGCCAAGGAGGCCGAAGGGGTTTATATCTCCTGCGGCCGTTGGCAAACCGTATCCTTTGTCGAAGCCCTGGAAGAAGACTTGAAAGTGCCCGTGGTGAGCAACACCCTGGCTGCCACGTGGGCTGCCTTTTCCCGGATCGGGGTGGGAAAGGCCAACCCCGGCTTCGGACAGTTGCTGAGGACTCTTTAATTATGAATTTTCGAGTTTCCCGTTATCACAACGAACGCGATCTTCGCTTGGATTTCCCGGAGGAGTGGGATTTAGTGGAATGCCGCATGGCTGGTCACGATTTTCCACCTCTCTCCGATGCAGGACTGCGGAAGGCCTTCGCGAACCCCATCGGCACGCCCCGGATCCGGGACCTGGCCCGGGGCAAGAAAAAAGTCGTCATTCTCTTCGATGATCTTGATCGCCCCACACCGGCGGACCGGATCATCCCCTACGTCCTGCGGGAGCTGGAGGACGGTGGCGTGCGGGGCGATATGATCAGATTCGTCTGCGCTCCGGGATGCCACCGTCCCCTCATCCGGGAAGAGATGGTCAAGAAACTGGGCCGGGAGGTTGTGGAGAAGTATTCTGTTTTCAACCACAATATATACGAAAATCTGGTGCACATGGGCACGACCAGCTGGGGTACGCCCGTCATCATCAACCGGGAAGTGGCCGGGTGCGACCTGAAAATCGGCATCGGCTGTCTGATCCCCCACTTCAGCGCGGGATACGGCGGCGGGGCCAAGATCCTGTTGCCCGGTGTGGCGTCCATCGAGACGATCGCGGAAAACCACATCAAGATCCCCCAAAAATATCCGTCTCTGGTGGGTCTTGGCAAAGTCATACATAACCCGATGCGCTTGGATATGGAAGAGGCGGCGCGGCTGGCCGGTCTGGATATCGTGGTGGATGTGGTGACCAATCAACACAACGAGATTCTGGGTGCCTTCGTGGGAGATGTGGTGGAAGAACACCGGGCCGGGGTAAAGTTTGCCCGCAGCGTTTATACCACGGAGAGTCCCGGGAAATGCGATTTGCTGGTGCTCAATACCTACCCCGTCTCGGAGGCTCCCGGCAAGGTGTTTTGGGCGGCAAAGGAGAGTTTGCGGGAGGGCGGCGATGTGGTCTTGATCTGGCAGAGCGTGGACGGCATCGGCACCCATTATCTCAGCGGAGTTTGGGGAACCGATTACGGCGGGCGGAAGTGGACCAAACCGGAGGGCCCCTTCCGCATTCCTCAGGCCAGGAAACTCTTTATTCACACGGATATCATGTCCAATGAAGAACAGAACTGGTGGGGGCACAGGGACAAAATCTCCTGGCATCGGGATTGGGCAGAGTTGATCGCAGCTCTGAAGCCTTCCCACGGGCAAGGCACACGGGTGGCTGTCTATCCTTACGCCAGTATTCAATGCCCCGATCTTCCTGATGAGTGAGGAGAGGATACCCCTGGCCGCGGCCCAGGTAAGTTGCTGAACATGCGGGTGTACTTTATTTGCCCTTGATTGTCTTGTCATCATAAACTCTTAGACGCTGTTTGGAAATATCATCATAGGAGGAAAGAATGAAAGGCAAACAATTTTGTAAGTACTGTATTTTCTTGGCGACCATGGCAATTATCATGACAGGCGCCAGTGCTGCTGCAGCGGTGGATGTGGCCTCTTTTTACCGTGGTAAAGTCGTACGTCTCGTGGTGCCTTTTTCTCCGGGAGGCGGATATGATCTCTATGCCCGCCTGCTGGGCAACAGCATGGGAAAAAAGTTGAAGTGTACGGTCATTGTAATCAACAAACCCGATGCGGGCGGTTTGGTCGCTATAAATGACCTTTATGATACGCCTCGAACCGATGGTCTGACCCTGGCGATGGCACCGGAGGGCTTGGCTCTGGCCCAGATCATGAAAGCGCCGGGCGTGCGTTATAATTGTCGTAAATTTGGCTGGCTGGGATCCATCAATCAGGATGTCCGTTTCCTTGCAGTTGCCAGCGATTCACCCTTTAAATCCATCGCCGATTTAAAGAAGTTGAAACAGCCGAAAGCGGCCACAACCGAGGTTACGGCACCGGCGGGTCCGTCATTAGCGATTGCTATTGAGGCCTTAAACATGGAAAATGCAAAAATCGTTGCCGGCTATCCCGGCAGCAGTGAAGTCATCTTGGCTGTCAGGCGCGGAGAAGCCGATTTTTCCGTGCGTGCCACTGCCCATTTAATCGGGAAAAATGCTTTTTTACGCCCCCTGGTGGTTATTGACGGCAAGCGGGCTCCCGAGTTCCCGAATATTCCGGCCATCACTGAATTCGACATAAAACCGGAAACAAAAAAAATGCTGGATATCGTCATGTCCGGGAAACCCTCAGAGCGTTCGCTTCTAACCCCTCCCGGCGTAGCGCTGGAAAAAATTACCTTCCTGAGAAAGCTGGCTCAAACCTCTTTTCGAGATCCGGAACTGCTGAAAGCGGCACAGAAAATGGCTTTACCCGTCAGTCCCTTGACGGGCGAAGATGCGGAAGCGGGTGTTAATACCATCCTCAAACTATCCCCTAAAGAGGTCGAGAAACTGCGCTATGTCATTTTCGATAAATACGTGCGCTAAGCGATGGCCTGCAGGCAATTACCGCAAGTTTCTTCACGATTCTTTGGTGTTGATCATGATGGTGAGTTCAAGGAGGAACCATGCTCGATAGCATAGCGCAGGGGCTGGCGGTTATATTTCAACCGGGAATGATGCTGGCAATATTTTTAGCGACCCTGGGGGGAATAATCTTCGGGATTATCCCCGGCCTCAACGGCATGACGTTTATGGCCATCTTCATTCCCTTTACCTTTGGCATGGATCCCTATCTGGCCATGTCCATCCTCACGGCCGGTTATGCCGTGGCCGTCACCGGCGGGTCCGTCACCGCCGTCCTCGTCAATGTCCCGGGAACAGGTCCGAATTCGGCGACCTTGTTGGACGGATTTCCCATGACCCAGCAGGGCCAGGCCGGTCGCGCCCTGGGCGCCGCTCTGACCGCTTCGGGCTTGGGCGGTTTGGAGGGCGGCGTCATTCTGGCGCTGCTTGTGCCGGCGGTAATGCCGATCGTGATGGCCTTCGGATCCCCCGAGTGTTTCTTTTTGATCGTCATGGGCCTGAGTTTTATTGCCGCCCTGGGCCAAGAATCAAAGGCGAAAGGGATGGTCTCCGGTCTGCTGGGTTTACTCCTGTCTTTCGTGGGGTATGGTCCCGGCACCGGGTTTGCACGTTTTACCTTCGGTTCCACTGAACTATTGGATGGCGTGAAGTTGATTCCCTGTTCACTGGCGATTTTCGGCATGCCGGAGATGATCGCCCTGATGCGCTCCGGACGCACCATTGTGAAGGAGGGGACGGAATTCAGGGCGCCCGCCGCCGACATATGGGAAGGGGCCAAGGATGTATTTCGCCACTGGTGGCTGCACATGCGCGCCTCGGCCATCGGTGTTTTTGTCGGTATTGTGCCGGGCGTGGGAGGCGATGTAGCGGTATGGATAGCCTATGGTCATGCCAAGACGACCTCTAAGCATCCTGAAACGTTCGGGCATGGGAATGTTGAAGGCGTGATAGCCCCGGAAAGCGCCAACAACAGCAAAGAGGGCGGCGCGATGTTAACGACTCTCGCCCTGGGCATCCCCGGCAGCGGCGCCATGGCGGTCCTGCTGGGCGCCTTTCTGATTCAAGGCATTCAACCCGGACCGGCCTTTTTACAGGAGCACCTGGACCTTGCCTTTACCATTACGGGAGTGTTGATCCTCACAAATCTGCTGGGCGCCGCCATTTGTATGTTAATCGCACCCACGCTCATCAAGGTAACGCGGATCCGGTCGCAACTCCTGGCCCCCTTTCTCCTCTGTATTATAACCTTGGGAGCCTATTGCTATAGAAACAGCATCTCTGACGTCTTCGTAATGTTTGGTCTGACGGTTCTGGGGTGGGCCATGAGACAGTTGGGATATTCCCGGCCGGCTTTTTTTCTCGGCTTCGTTCTCGGCGGACTTGCGGAGCGCTATTTTAACATATCCATGTCCTCCCACGGGTGGAAATTTTTTATGACGCCCATATCACTGGTTATCATAGCCACGACCATTATCAGCGTCTCATACCAGCCGATGATGGTATTTCTGAGAAAGGGGAAAGACTGATGAGGGGAAAAGACCTTTTTTTTCTTGTACTTCTCCTGGCAGTTTTAATAACCGGTTTCGTCGTGGCCGTCGATTATCCGCCCCGGGCGCGTTTTTTCCCCTTGATAGTGATAAGTCTATGCGGAATTATTGTGTTGGGAGAGCTGCTCAAGGCCTTCCTTGCTTACCGTAAAGCAGGGGGCACCGGCATAGATCGACCAGCAACGGCTGAAGCGCCGGAAAGGGACCAAAAACAGCAGCGAAACATCGATTTGCTGGCTTGGATAGGCGGCTTTGCCCTGTTGATATGGCTGTTAGGCTTCATCATCGGGATGCCCCTATTCATGCTGGCCTATGTCAAGCTGAAGGGTGAGGGATGGCGCTGGGCCATTGCTTTGTCGGCCACGATGTTTGTGATCGTTTACGGCGGCTTTAATCTTTTGTTAAACATTCCCCTCTATGAAGGTCTCTTATTCCTTCCGTAGACGGACAGAAAAGAGAAAAAGCCTGCTACTGTAGAACTGAGCAATATATAATAGGAGGAGGAAGAGTTATGATGAAAAAGATAAATGTCCGTCGTGGGTCAGGCAAAAATGATTTCTTAAGTCTACTGGTTTTGTTGGGATTGCTGATTTTTTTATCGGTGGCGGAACTCTCTTATGCTGGAGAAGCAAAGAAAGCGGTCAAATTTCCTACCAAACCGATTAAAGTCATTGTTCCGGCCACGGCCGGGGGGAGCTTGAGCCGGGAGATCATCTCGATTGCCCCTTTTATCGAAAAATATCTCGGCCAGAAAGTAATCACCGAATATGGCGCGACCGTCCAGACCATGGCGTACAACAAGTTCCATCAGGCGAAACCGGATGGTTATACGCTCGTCTATTCCAGCACCACCTCGGCGATCCAGTTGGAAATGATCAGTGAGAATGTGAAATTTTCCGTGAAGGATTTCTCCCCGATTGCGGCCTGCAATAACAAGGCCTTTGTGCTGCTTGTCCATCCCGACCGCTGGAACACCTTTGATGAGCTTTTGCAGGAGACGAAGAAAAGGCCCCTGAGCATGGCCTATACCGGCGGCGCTCCCCAGATGCAGTACCGTCTCATGGAAATGTTCCTGGGGACGAAATTTAAATACATCCCCTATGGCGCAGCCGGTGAAGGCAGCGCGGCGGTTGCCGGGCAGCACGTTGACACCTTGCTCACCTTTACCGTCTCCGCCTTACCCATGGTCAAGGCAGGAAAACTGAAGCCGCTGGCGGTATTTGCTCAAAAACGTGACTCTTTCCTTCCCGACACGCCGACCCTTAAGGAATTGGGACATGAGAACGTCCCGTTGGTCGTTGCCTATGGAATGTTTGCGGCTCCCCCGAATACCCCTAAAGAAGTCGTCGCCATCTTGGAAAAGGCGATCGCGAAGGCAGTCTCTGACCCCGAATTCGTCAGTTTGTCTGCCAAGATAGGAAATACTCTTGATTTCAAACCCGCTTCCGAGTTGAAACAAGCGATATTGAATGATTACGACGTATTGACCAAATACAAGCTGGCGACGAGGCCTTAAAAGGAAGGCCTTTAAAAAATTATCGGCCTTGGCATCAGCTTCTGTAGTGTAACAACCGAAGGAGTTAGGCATGGCACATCTGCTCTTTCCCGGGGGAGTCCGGGTCACAGGCCCTATCCCGCCTGAATTTGCCCTTATCTTGACACCCGGAGCCCTTGGGTTCGTGGCCCGGCTCGAGCGGACCTTCGGGCCGCGCCGCCGCGAGTTGTTGCAGGAACGGGTGGCGAGGCAGGCCGCGCTGAACAGCGGCCGGCTGCCGGACTTCCTCTCCGAGACCGCCGCCATCCGCAACGATCTCTCCTGGTCGGTGGCGCCCGTCCCCGCGGACCTGCAAAAACGCCATGTCGAGATCACCGGTCCCACGGAGCGCAAGATGCTGATCAATGCGCTTAACTCGGGGGCCGATGTGTTCATGGCCGACTTCGAAGACGCCAACTGCCCCACCTGGGCAAATATGATCGAGGGGCACCTGAATCTGCGGGACGCGATCGCGCGCACGATTACTGCCACCAATCCCGAGGGGAAACAGTATCGCCTCCACGACCGGACCGCGGTGCTCATGGTGCGGCCGCGGGGCTGGCATCTGGAAGAGAAGCACGTGCTGGTCGACGACCGGCCGATGTCCGGCGCGCTGTTTGATTTCGGCATCCATTTCTTTCACAACGCCAGGCGGCTGATCGAGGACGGCACCGGGCCGTATTTCTATCTTCCCAAACTCGAAAGCCATCTCGAGGCGCGGCTGTGGAACGATGTATTCGGCCTGGCCCAGGACGAGCTGGGCATCCCGCGCGGTACGATCAAGGCGACGGCGCTGATTGAAACGATCCTGGCCGCCTTCGAGATGGAAGAGATCCTCTACGAGCTGCGCGAGCACATTGCCGGCCTCAACGCGGGCCGCTGGGATTACATCTTCAGCATCATCAAGAAATTCCGCGATCAGCCCGGTTTCCTGCTCCCCGACAGGGTCCTGGTAACGATGACGGTGCCCTTCATGCGCGCCTATACCGAGCTGCTCGTCAAAACCTGCCATAAGCGCGGCGCCCATGCCATTGGGGGAATGGCGGCTTACATTCCCAGCCGCAAAGATCGGGAAGTCAATGAGCGTGCCCTGGCGAAAGTGCGCGAGGACAAGCTGCGCGAGGCGCGTGATGGTTTCGACGGGACATGGGTGGCCCATCCCGACCTGGTGCCGCTCGCTCAGGAAGTGTTCGACAAGGCGCTCGGTGTAAAGCCCCACCAGAAGGAGCGCCTGCGGGAAGAGGTGCAGGTCTCGGCCCGGGACTTGATTGACTTCCGTGTGCCCGGTGGGGTCATCACCGAGTCCGGGTTGCGTCTCAATATTAACGTGGGACTGCAATACATCGAAGCGTGGCTGCGCGGCACGGGTGCGGCGGCCATCGACAATTTGATGGAAGATACGGCCACCGCTGAGATCTCGCGTGCCCAGATTTGGCATTGGTTGCATCGCGGCTCGGCAACTTTGGCGGACGGGCGGCCCGTCACGCTGGAGCTCTACCGTCGCCTTCTGCCGGAGGAGTTGGCCAAGATCAAAGCACTCCATGGGGCGGAGAACTTCGCCGCCGGAAAATATACCCTGGCTTGCCAGTTGTTCAACCGGCTTCTGGAAGAGGATAACTTTAGCGATTTCCTGACGCTCATCGCCTACGATCACTTGGATTAGCCCCTGGGGGGGCCGGGCGAGGATGCCGTGGATTTCTAAGCTGTTATGACGCTCATCTCAGCGTTACCATATCGAGCAGCACGTTGATGCTCTCGTTCACGAAAGGAGCATGCTGGTCCCGGGCTTTCTTCTTCAGCTCGGCCGGCGTCTCCTTCTTCTTAGCGCCGTTTTCCTTCTCCATCTCCTTGCGCAAGTCGACTAACCGGATAACACCCTTCTTGGCGGCGGCCTCTTTGTTGTTCTTAATGATCTCAGCGAACTTCGCATCTTTCGCGACCCGGGCCTTTGACCTTGCTGCCAGTTTCGCGAGCCTGGCCTGCTCCAGGGGTTCCCAGAGCGGCCCGGCGTTGTTCCCCCCCGGCACGCCGAGGAAGGGTTCGATCGCTTGGGCCGGAAGCTGGTAATCCATGGCTGTTTCGCCAATCTCGTCAAACCCGGACCAGTTCGGCAGCCGCACATCCGCTTCTACGCCTATCTTCTGCGTAGACTTGCCGCCGGGCAGGAAGTAGAGACTCGTGGTGACTTTCATAGCCCCGAGGCCGCGCGGGAGGGGAATCAAGCCCTGCACGGACCCCTTGCCGAAGGTATGGTCCGAACCGACAACCACGGCGCGACGGTAGTCTTTGAGAGCGCCTGCCACTATTTCGCTGGCCGAGGCGCTCAGGCGGCTGGTCAGTACAACGAGGGGGCCTGTGTAGAGCGCGGCGGGGTCTTCGGCCGGCAACGTAATCACTTTGCGCTTGTCCCCTCCATTTCCCGAGGCATTCGAACCGTTGGCAAGAATAGTCACCCGCTCACGACGGTCTTTGGTGGCCACAATTCCTCCCTTGCCAAGAAAAAGGCCGGACAGGCGCACGGCCTCATCGAGCAGCCCCCCGCCGTTACGCGACAAGTCCAGGACGATCCCCGCGACATTTTGCTGCCTGGCCTTGGCGAGCAGCCTTTTCACATCCTCATAGCAGGACTTATCCGACTTCTCGTCGCCGTAGAAGGAAGGAAGATCGATGACGCCAAAATGGTATTGTTTGCCGTCCACTGTCCTTGTCTCGTAGGTGATTTTGGCTTCCTGTTCCTTGATGTCGATCTTGTCGCGCATAATAGTGACGTCAAAGCGGTCCGTGCGTTCCGCCTGCCGCAGGATGGTGAGTGTTACCCGCGTGCCTTTCTTGCCGCGGATCATCTTGATCACGTCACGCAGGTCCATATTGATGACGTCCACGGGCTTTTCCCCGGCCTGTGCCACGGCAATGATCTTGTCCTTGGGCTTCAACAGGCCCGAGCGTTCCGCGCCACCCCCGGGAATCAACTCCTGGATAACGGTAAAGCCGTTGTCGCTGCTCAAGATGGCCCCGATCCCTTCCAGGGAAAGCTGCATCTGAATCCGCAGGTCCTCATAGTTTTCGGTGGACAGGTAGCTCGTGTGCGGGTCCAGAGCCAGGGCAAAGGCCTCGGCGAAGCTTGTCACGAGTTTTGTGGAATTACGTTCGACCACCCGCATGGTCTGCAGCTCGTAGCGGTGAAGCTGCTGCTTCTTGGCTTCTGCTAAATCGACGCCTGTCAGAAGGGCATTTTCGATCTGGAAAAGGACGACCTTTCTTAAAAGTCCATACTTTTCCGCGGCCGTCTTCACATAGGGGCGCTTGTCCACGTTGATGTTCAGCTCCACTGTCTCATCGAGTCGGTAGTCCGCTCCGAGAATTTTTTTGACAATGGCTTCATTCTCCCGGGCCCGCGCGACCAGCAGGTCGTAAACCTGGGGCAGCGCGATACAATCACCCGATTGCAGGCTTACAAACAGGCCCTGCAGCACCGGTTTCAGCTTTGCCACGTCGGACTCGTACAGCAGCGTCTTTGACGGGTCAAGACTCTTGATCATCTGGTCGATGGTGCGCGTCTTGATTTCCCCGGTTACATTCCTCATCGCATAGTGGTTGGCGAGGAAAGTGTCCATCAGTATGGGCAGGCGGCTGCAGGTAAGGTTTTCGGCCGCTGCGGAAAGAGGCAGCAGCAACAGCAGCATAATCAGCAGCAGCCCCCGGTAACGGAATCCGTCCTTGCTGCCGAAAGCCACTCCACATCTAGGTTGATTATTTACGGGAGTGTTGCCCGGGATGTTTACGGCACTTCTCTGCCACATGCTCATACTCCATGTTCTTTCCACCGCTCCAGGACGCGGCTGTCTATTTTTTTGTTTATATAAGGAAGCATACGGTCGTGACGATAGAAGGTCGGATGTATTCTGTCAAGAAAAAAGGAAAATTGCCTGTGGTTTGCTTTCTTTCGCCTCTAATCTCTTGCATCCATCTTATCATTATAATATAGCTTTGTACGGAGGAAGAAATGAAAGAGCCTGGCAAGTCTATATTTTCGGTGTGCTTCACTGTCCTCTTCCTTTTTGTTTCATCCTTAACGTTTACGGCCTGTGGCAATAACTCTCCGGCCTACGATCCACAAGCGGAATTCGCCAAAGCTTGCGCCGATGCAGCAATCGCCACGCCTGAGGAAATATCGAAAAACCTGATTGCCATCACGCCGGACAACCAGGACCTGATCTGGGAAAACGGCGTCACGGGCTCGCGCGTCCTCGTTGTCAGCTGGGTGAATCAGAGTATCTGCAATGCCTACAAGTGCCCTCCCGAAGGTTGCCAACCGACTGACACTTGCAAGGAAGGCAAGGAGTGCCCGTACGGTTGGGATACTTACGTAACGGTTGTTCCGGAGTTGAAAGACTTCTTCCAGGCAACTCCCGTTACCTCCCTGAGGATTGCCCAACTCCTGGGTCTTCCTCCTTCAGACGCCCAGAACAAGGCATGTTTTCTGGAGATGTGGGTCTCTCCTCAGGATCTCTTCCGGCCGTCACCGGACCCGGAGATCACCGATCATGAAGCGGAGCTTGACTTTCCCTTGGGTGCGCCATTCCGGACCTACAGCACGTTGGAGTTGGTTTATGCAGATCAGGCCTATGATGCTGCGCAGTGTGCACCCGGTCATCCCGAGGGGGCATGCGGGTTTACAGACTACCAGAACTACATTAATAACCGGAGAAAATACATTTATACGTCCAGCAAACCCTATCCCTGGACCGCTCTCGGCTATACTTACGACTGGGGAAACCCTGATCAACACGTCGGCCTGAGTGAATTTGTCGTCCATGGCAGGAAAGCAGATGGGAGCAAGATTACCGTGGGCATCAAAGCGGTCACAGCGACGGCCAGCTATTTTCCCTAGGCAGGCCTGTTATTTACCAACTTTAAAGGCTTCTTTATACTTTTCCGCTTCTTTCTGCTGGCTTTCTATCAGCTTTGTATAGGCCTTGGGATTCAGCGTGAAAACTTCCAACATCCTGTCTCTCGTCCAGGCTAAAAAATTGGGCTCCTTTACGGCCTTGGCAAAAGCCTTCTCTATGACATTGATGACTTCCGCCGGTATCCTCGGTGGTCCATCTACTCCCCTGATTGTACTGACAAAGTTGAAATCATAGCCGACCTCTTTGGCCAGGGGGATGTTGGGAAATATCATATCTTTATTGTCGGTCAGTGCCAAAAGCGGTCTCAGCCTTCCTGACTTGACAAGGGGAAGTACAACGTTCGAACCTGAAATGCACAGATCAATATGCTTTCCCGCCAACGAGGTGAGAGCTTCCGGCGACCCGCCAAAAGGTACCCAATTTACCTTGATTCCCAAGCCATCCGTCAGGATAAGACCGTTCAGCTGAGATGTAGAGCCAATTCCCGGCAGGCCCGCAGAGAGTGTACCCTTACGGGCTGCCAAGAGGAATTCATCAAAGGTCTTCCACTTTTCCGCATTGACCACCAAAACACTATTGGTCCGCGACAACGGCGAGATATGTGAAAAATCGATGATCCGGTATTCGGGATTGGTTAGTTTTTCTACCAGAATGGACATGGAAGCGGTATGCATGACCAGTGTATAGCCATCAGGTTTGGCTTTCCAAGCCTTAATAAGTCCGATTTTCCCATCCGCACCAGGCAAATTTTCGATGATAATCCGTACTCCCAAATGCTTTTCGAGATAAGGGGCAATCCCCCGCGCCTCAAGGTCAATAGCAGAACCAGCGGGAAAGTTGACAATTATCCGAACCGGTTTCTGAGGGAAACCAGCACCGTAGACCTCTGCTCCTTTAAAGAAAAATACCAAGCCCAGCACCAGTAATAGGATAATTTTCCGATTAAATTTGCGCCCCATTATCGTTCCTCCTTTTCTGTGAAATGCTTCCCAATATTAGCCCGCCCCCAATAAGTCAGCGGTCCACGCAGCCCTTTCCTGCCCCTACCTTTCCCAATGAAAAACGTCAATCTGAATGCTTTCGGTAGGATGTTAATATCATTGTTTAGGACTTTATCAAGAAAATATTTCCAAGATGGTACAACCCGTTGCCAATTGAAAGAATTATCACGAGTCACAATCCAGGGATGATTGACTTTTGGAATAGCATTCCGCATTTGGGTTTATTCCCCCCTTGACATGCAAGGCCGCCCTGGCCTATGTTCCTTAACATCGAGCGCTTCGCGCTCTCTAGCATGAGCAGGGATTAATGAAACGGCATCTCGCTCCGGAAGAACCTTTTCATCTGGAACAGTTGTGATTCGAAACTCCAAAAAGGCCTGCCGATCTCGATGAAATAGTCCGGCTCCGTCTGGACTTTTATGAAAAGCTAGCTCATGAAACTAAATACCAGAGCAAAACCCGTGCCCCGAACACGCATCATCACCTCCAGGATTCCACCAGGGCAATCAGGGGAACACCTTGACAGCTATTGCACGCGTCGCTTCACTTATCTGACCCGGGAGCAATGGAGAAAAGAGATTCTCGCGGGAAAGGTAGCGCTCGATGGTGTGATGGTCCTGGATCTCGCGACGACACTGCAAGGCGGCGAAATGCTGTCCTGGGACGGAAGCGGGATAGTTGAACCGGCGGTCGATGGCTCGCTAACCATCCTGTACGAGGACGAATGGTTCGTGGCCGTCAACAAACCGGGAAATTTGCCGGTCCATCCCTCGGGACGGTATTTCAACAATACACTCGTAGCGATGCTTGCGGACCGTTACGGGCGCAAGGTCTATCCGGTGCATCGCCTCGACCGCGAAACATCGGGGGCGATACTTCTTGCCTTCGATGGTAAAAGCGCGGGGAATCTGTCCGCATCTAAAGGATCAAAGGAATATCTTGCCCTGGTGCATGGGAGATTTCCCGACGAAGAATTGCTTGTCGACTTGCCCCTCGGGTATGATCCGGAATCAGCTGTGAGAAAGAAACGCAAGGCTTGGCCCGGTGGAACTGAAGGTGCCCGCACGCGCTTCCGGAAAGTCCTGACGGCCGGTGACACTTCCCTGGTCCGGTGTTTCCCTGAAACAGGGAGGCTGCATCAAATACGGGCCCATCTGCTTGCCACGGGTTATCCGATCGTTGGCGATAAACTCTACGGCAGGGACGAGACCGCTTTTCTAACATTCATCGAGCAGGGGCTCACCAGGGAACTTGAAAAACGGCTTGTGCTGCCGCGCTGCGCTTTGCATGCCGCCAAGCTCGTTTTTTTGCACCCCCTCAGCAAAAAAAAGATGGTCCTGCGGGCGCCCCTTCCCCAGATGTTTTCCGAATTTATCATGGCAAGCAGAGCCAATCAGGGGGTACCCCTGCCTGAGCCATAATACCCGTCAGGCAGTGTTTGAAGAAAAGGTGCCTGTCCCCTTTTCCGAGGCCCGCATAAAACCGTTTCAAGATTTAAGCCTTACCTGTTATGATGCTGCCAGGTTCCCAGGGCAAGTTCAAAATGAACAGGACAATTAAAAACGTGGCGCTTGCGGTGAGCGCCCTCATCCTTTTATTCTTCCTTCTCTTCGTCATCAACCAGACGGCGCAGGTGGTGGAGCTTGCCTCGCACCTGAGCCCGGCAGCGGGCACGATCGTCCTTTGGTTTCTGCTTGTGCTCTATGCCGCCTTCGTCATGGCGACCGTGGTGTTCTTCCTGCGGCTGCCGAAGCCGCTTCAGCCGCCCGAAAGCGAAGCGGAGCCGCGGTTCTCCCTGTACCTCGCAGCCCTGCGGAAGCGGTTGGTCGTAAACCCCCGCCTCAGGGGATACGACCTCACGGACCGTGCCGGTATCGAAAAGGCCTTGGAGCATCTCGGCCGCGAGTGCGACATCATCATCCGTGACACCGCTTCGGCCGTTTTCGTGAGCACGGCCATCTCCCAGAGCGGCCGGCTGGATACGGTCTTTGTCCTGATGGCCCACTTGCGGATGCTCTGGCGTATCGCGCGCGTCTATGCGCAGCGGCCGGCGTTGCGGGACCTGCTTAACCTCTATGCCAACGTGGCTGCCACGGCCTTTGTGGCAGGCGAGATCGACGATGCCGAGATCAGCGAGCAGATCGAACCCGTCCTCACGTCGGCCCTTGGCGCCGTGAGCCTCTCTGTTCCGGGGATCCAGGCCATCGCCTCCCTTGTCGTCACCTCGATCCTCACCGGGGCCACAAATGCTTTTTTCACACTGCGTGTCGGGATCATTGCGCGGCGCTACTGTGGTACCCTTGTCATCCCCGACCGCCAGGCCCTGCGCCGCTCCGCCACTGCCGAGGCCGCCAAGCTCCTCGGTTCCATCGTGAAGAGCGGCACCGCCCGGATCTCGAAGGCCCTGTGGGATGCGTCGAAGGGCAAGGTGGGGAGTGCCTTCTCAGGGCTCACGGGATTTGCCTGCGATGCCAAGGATTCCCTTTTTGAGCTGCTCAAACCGAAGAAGAACGAGCGATAAGGTCCAGTGAACCCTTTCCTGTTGTCTTTGCCCTCAGGGGTTGATATCGATCCCGCCGTCCACACGGATGATGTCCCCGGTGATAAAATTAGCCTTCTCCGATACGAGGAAAGCAACCACCTCCGCGGGGTCCTGCGGATCGCCGATGTGCCCTAAGGGGATTCTTTTGTGCTCATAGGTGCGGCCATCCATGGTGCGGCTGCCCACTGGCGTCCCTGTTGGACAGACCCCCACGGCGTTGACCCGGATTTTATAAGGGGCTAAATCCAAAGCAGCGCTCATGGTCAAGGCATTTATCCCCCCCTTGCTCACGTGATAGGAAAATTTCTCTTTGCCTCCCCGGGTGCTGGCGATGGTGATATTGACTATATTACCGCCGCCCTGCTCCTTCATCATTGCCGCCGCATGAAACGAACAGAGGAAATAACTCCGGAGGTTGGTGTCGATCGTCCGCTCCCACGTTTCCAGGTCGCAGTCCAAAATAGATTCATTTTTTGTGTAGGCGACATTATTGACCAGTACATCCAGGCGGCCGAATTTCTCCTTTATGAAGTCAAAGAGGCTCCTGATGTCTTCCGCTTTGGCGAAGTCGAGTCGGAAGTGGGAGCCCGGATGGGGGAGCTGACTGGCCACCTCACTGGCTTCCGCCTCATTACGCGAAGTGATGATCACATGATAGCCCTCCCGGGAAAGGGTTTCGGCAATAGCCTTGCCGACATTGCTCGTTGATCCGGTAACCAACGCGATCTTTTCCATGTCTTGCCTCCTATGCCGTTAAAATTTTTCCCTTCCTGACGCACCTCTCGCATCACTAAACATTGACCCTGTTCATATCCTTGGTGCGATTACCGGCCGCGGCACCCGGCGGCAGCAGCGCATCCAGGCGCGCCAGATCGTTAGGCGTCAGTTTGATTTCCAGTGCCTGGAAGTTTTCTTCCAAATGGCGGCGCGTCTTGCTGCTGGGGATCGGGATGACGTCGCGGCCCTGGGCCAACAGCCACGCCAGGGCGATCTGGGCTGTGGTAGCCGATTTTTCCCTGGCAAACTTTTCAAGTTGCGCCAGGAGTTTGAGATTATGCTCGATGTTGCCCGCCTGATAGCGGGGGTGTTCGAGACGGCTGTCATTGGCCGGGATATCTTTGGCGGAAGGGAAAAGTCCGGCGAGAAAACCGCGGCCAAGGGGTGCATAGGCCATAAAACCCATGCCGAATTCACGGCAGGCTTGCAAATTACCACCCTCGGGATCACGGGACCATAAGGAGTATTCCATTTGCAGTGAGGCCAGGGGATGCACCTTGTTCGCCCGGCGGATGCTTGCCGGACTTGCCTCCGACAGGGCAATATAGCGCGTCTTTCCCTGCTCGACGAGGCGTGCCATCGCCCCCACCGATTCCTCGACGGGTACCTGGGGATCGATCCGGGACATGCAGAAGATGTCCAGGCAATCGAGGCCCAGGCGTTTGAGGCTCTCCTCGCAGTTTGTTGTCAGATAGGCGGGTGTACTGCCGCTGCGGCGTCCCTGGGCATCGGGCTCGCGCGGGCTGCCTGTCTTGGAGTGGATAATGATCCTCTCCCGCCGACCTGCGAGGGCTTTCCTGATCAGTCCGTGGTTGTGGCCCTTGCCGTAACTGGAAGAGGTGTCCAGAAAATTGATCCCCAACTCGAAGGCCCGGTGCAGAGTAGCGATTGATTCCTTGTCGTCAGCGGGGCCATAGACGCCCGACATGCTCATGCAGCCTATCCCCATTGGGGAAACCATAAAATCCGTGGTACCAAACTGCCGGTATTCCATAAATCGTTCCTCCTTTTTACGTTTTATGTACCCGCTTCATTGTCCGCGTTTTTTCCAGTCGGCCCTGCCCGGCCTGATGCCCCCAAGTGGGAAGATATTAACCCCAAGCAGGAGCATCATGCAAGCAGGTATTTCGTAAACCCTGGCGTACGACTGTAACAGCCTGATAGCTGCCGGGTGGCTTTCAGGAAAAATCTGAAGAGTTCAAACGGTATTGATCGGAGAAGGTGATTTCTCTTGACAGACATGAGCATTTTTCTTAGGCTTTTATTCTTTACGAGATCGATGATGCCCAAGAGACTGTGTGGATCAAGACCATTGAATGGAGAGGCTCTGCCTATAAATGAATGACTCACCCAATTGCTGCGACTCACGGGCTGAAGCATACGAAGGCTTGACACATCATTTTATCCTTGATTCCTACATATAGCTTCCTGAACATCTCACTTGATGTTTTTTTGTAGCTATGCAAGCTTTCGAGGCATAACCGTATTATTAAGCTATCAGGAGATCAGGTCATGGCGGTCCCCCTTCGCATCCTTATTCTGGAAGATAATCCAGCCGACGTGGATTTGGCTAAGTTTGAATTGGAGGAAGCAGGGCTTGCCTTCACTTCGAAAGAAGTGGTGACTGAAGAAGATTTTATTCGCGAACTGCAGGAGTTCTCCCCCGATCTTATCCTTTCCGACTATGACCTTCCCAAATACAACGGCGCCCTTGCGCTGGCCGAGGCAAAGAGAAGGCGTCCCGATACTCCCTTTATTCTTGTCTCAGGCGTTATCACCGAAGACCGCGCTATTGAAATCCTCACCCAGGGGGCCAAAGACTATGTTCTGAAGAACCGCCTCGATCAGCGGCTGGTACCTGCCGTCAAGAGAGCCCTGGCGGAAGCGGAGGAGCACCGGGCGCGAAAGAAGGCAGAGGAAGACCTCCGGAAAGCCCATAGGGACCTGGAAATTCTGGTTGCGAAGAGGACAACCGAATTGCAGACGGTCTTGGATACCGCTCCAGTAGCCATCTGGATTGCCCATGACCCTGAATGCAAGCTCATTACAGGCAACGCCTATGCCGACGAGATTATCATGGAGACATCACGCCTCGGCAACATTTCCCGGAGTGCCGCACCCGGTGAAGCAGCGGTCTTTTACAAGGTGTTCCATGACGGCGTGGAGTTGAAGCCCGAGGAGATGCCCGCCCAGGTTGCCACTGCCACGGGCAAACCGGTCATTGATATGGATGTGGAACTGGTTTTCTCGGATGGCAGAAAGGTCCATCTGATTGAGTCAGCAGTTCCGCTATTCGATTCCGATGGCCGTGTGCGTGGGGCCGTGATCACGGGCGCGGATGTATCCCAAATCAAGCAATCGGAAAGGGCCTTCAAGCAGAGTGAGGAGCGGTTGCGTCTTGTGCTCCAGGCAAGTTCGATAGGAACATTCGAGGTTGACCTGCTGACGGGTGAAGGGCAATGGAACGAGACCGAGTTTGAACTTCTCGGGCTCAAGCCTGGTGAAGTCAAGGCGAGCCCTGACACATTCTTCCGTTTCGTTCATCCCGACGATGTCGAGCGGCTGGGGAACGAGTGGAAGGAGGCGACGCAGACCGGAAAATTAGACGCCGAGTTTCGGATCCTGCGCGCCGATGGCCGGGAGCGCTGGCTGGCCGGGAAAGGCAGCTTTTTCGGCAATGGTCATCCGGATGGGGGTGTCACGGGAACCAGCGGGGAACCGCGGCGGTTTATGGGCGTGAACTTCGACATCACCGAGCGCAAGCGGGCGGAAGAGGAGATGCGCGCCGCCAACCGGGAGTTGGAGGAATACAACCAGGCCATGGTCGGCCGCGAATTGCGCATGATCGAGCTGAAGCAGGAGATCAACGCCCTCTGCGCCCAACTCGGGCAAACGCCACGTTATCCGCTCGAGGACGAGGAGGCGCCGCTTCCAGATGGTCACGGATAACGCGGAGAAAATGGGCCGCCTTATCGATGATCTCTCGGCCTTCTCCCTTTTAGGCAGGGAATAATTCGCTAACTTTTGAAAATGTAGATTTTGACACGAAGAAAAACCGGTTGGTTGATAGGCGTCGGAAGTTGGCTGCTTAAGAGCACTATCCGAAGTACTATTAAGACGAAGCTCAACACTGTTGTCGTAGAGCAGCTGGAGAAGGCTCGTCTCAAAGCGTCCTCGGCGTTGTCCTCCGTGCAAGTAGCTGAACATGTGAAGCTGACCGGTGCCGTCAAGTCTTTGTCTCTTGGTGAGGCCGCTGTATTAAATGATCGGTTGTCGCTTCACGTCATCGCGCAAGGCGACTCAAGTGTGGTTCTGAAATAGCCAGCACGGCTTCATAAGCTTCGAGTCACCCGAGTGATAAATATTGATATGATATCTTGTTGATAGATCTTTCCAACTGATGTATTAAGGGCCATCCATTTAGCCTGGCTTGTTACACCTGAAAATATCATGGTCTCATCAGGAGATAAAACGATCCATGGATAATCGATTCTTTGAACGCCCCATCCTGAATTCTCCTTATGAATATCCGAGGCGGCACTGGGAACTCGATGGCCAGGGTCAGCCGACGCAGCAGATCATTGAAAAAAGACGCTCTGCGGAGTTCATTACACCTATCCCGAAGCCGAGGAAGCGCAAAGGCTCTGCACCGGTCCAGGCGGACCTTGTCTTCGATGAAGGCAAGGGGCTCTCGACGGCCCAGCAGCAATACGACACGACATCGACGATCAATGAACTACGCCGTCATGTGGACGCGTGGCGGAGCTTGCCCAATCCGAATGACTGGCGTGTCACACCCGAGACGGCCCGTCTGCTCCAGCACTGGCGGCATCATAAGTTCAACAATACGCGACCCTTCTTCTGTCAGGTGGAGGCGGCGGAAACCGCCATCTGGCTGACTGAAGTTGCTCCATCCATGGGGAAGACCGGAAGAATATTCCTGGAACACCTGGTCAATGCCAATCACGACGCCAACCCGGAACTGATGCGGCTGGCCCTGAAGCTGGCGACAGGCTCGGGTAAGACGACCGTCATGGCTATGCTGATCGCCTGGCAGACGATCAATGCGGTCCGGCGGCCCCGGAGCAGCAAATTTACGCGAGGATTTCTCATCGTCACCCCGGGCCTCACGATCCGCGACCGCCTGCGCGTCCTCCAACCCAACGACCCGGACAGCTACTACCAGAGCCGGGAGCTGATCCCGGAGGATATGCTGGGGGACCTTGAGCGGGCCAAGATCGTCATCACAAATTACCATGCCTTCAAGCTCCGCGAACGGCTGGAATTGTCCAAAGGCGGGCGATCCTTGCTCCAGGGCCGGGGCGAGGCCTTGAATACCCTGGAAACGGAAGGGCAGATGCTGCAGCGGGTAATGCCCGACCTGATGGGCTTGAAAAACATCCTGGTCATCAATGACGAGGCGCACCATTGTTACCGGGAGAAGCCGGGAGAGGAAGACGAAAGCGATCTGAAGGGCGATGAACGGAAAGAGGCGGAAAAAAACAACGAGGCCGCCCGCCTCTGGATCACCGGTCTGGAAACGGTGAACCGGAAACTCGGCGCGATCCAGGTGATTGATCTGTCCGCCACGCCTTTTTTCCTGCGCGGCTCCGGCTACGCGGAAGGGACCCTGTTCCCCTGGACGATGTGCGATTTCTCGCTCATGGATGCCATCGAATGCGGCATTGTCAAACTCCCCCGTGTACCCGTGGCCGACAACATCCCCGGCGGGGAAATGCCCCGGTTCCGGGAACTGTGGAAGCACATCGGACCGAAGATGCCGAAGAAAGGCCGGGGCAAGGCCAAGAACCTCGACCCCCTGAGCCTCCCTGCGGAGCTGCAAACGGCTCTGGAGGCCCTCTACGGCCATTACCAGAAGACATACGATCTCTGGGTAGCATCCGGGATGCACATCCCGCCATGCTTCATCGTCGTTTGCAACAACACCTCCACATCCAAGCTGGTGTATGACTTCATCTCCGGTTTTCATCGGGAAAATGACGACGGCTCCAGCAACGTGGTCAATGGCCGCTTCGAGCTGTTTCGCAATTTCGATGAGTACAACAATCCCATCCCGCGGCCCCGCACCTTGTTGATCGACAGCGAACAACTCGAATCGGGTGAGGCCCTGGATGACAATTTCCGCTCCCTGGCCGCCGACGAGTTGGACCGTTTCCGCCGCGAAATCATTGAACGTACGGGAGACCGCCGCCAGGCCGAAAACCTGACCGATCAGGACATCCTCCGGGAGGTCATGAACACCGTCGGCAAGCCTGGCCGCCTGGGCGACTCCATTCGCTGCGTCGTCTCGGTCTCCATGCTCACCGAGGGCTGGGACGCCAGAACCGTTACCCATGTCCTGGGCGTGCGGGCCTTTGGCACCCAGCTTCTCTGCGAACAGGTCATCGGCCGCGCCCTGCGCCGCCAGTCCTACGATCTCAACGAAGAGGGCCTGTTCAACGTGGAATATGCGGACGTCCTGGGCATTCCCTTTGACTTCACGGCCAAGCCGGTCATTGCGCCGCCGCAGCCGCCCCGGGAGACGATCCGGGTCAGGGCCGTCCGCCCCGAGCGCGATGCCCTGAAAATACGCTTCCCCCGTGTCGCCGGCTACCGGGTCGAACTGCCGGAAGAACGATTGACGGCCAAATTCAATGAAGATTCCATCATGGACTTGACCCCGGACCTTGTCGGACCGACAAAAACGCAAAATCAGGGCATCATCGGCGAGGGCGTGGACCTGAATCTGGTCCATACGGGAGACCTTCGCCAATCCACGCTCCTGTTTCATCTCACCCGGCGGCTCCTCTACGCCCATTGGCGCGATCCGGGAGAAGAACCCAAGTTGCACCTCTTCGGTCAGCTCAAGCGCATCACCAAGGAATGGCTCGATACCTGCCTGGTTTGCAAGGGCGGCACCTATCCCGCCCAATTGTTGTATCAGGAGCTGGCCGACATGGCCTGCAAACGTATTACCGACGGCATTACCCGCGCCCTGGTCGGCGAGCGCCCCATCAAGGCGATGCTCGACCCTTACAACCCGACCGGCTCCACCATCCATGTGAATTTCACCACGTCGAAAACCGACCGCTGGGAAACGGACTCCCGGCGCTGCCATATCAATTGGATCATCCTCGACAGCGACTGGGAAGCCGAGTTCTGCCGTGTAGCCGAGTCGCATCCCCGGGTCCGGTCCTACGTGAAAAACCACAACCTCGGTCTGGAAGTGCCCTACCGCTATGGCTCCGAGACCCGGCGCTACCTCCCCGACTTTATCGTGCTGGTGGACGACGGCCGCGGCGAGAACGATCCGCTGCACCTGATCGTCGAAATCAAGGGCTACCGGCGCGAGGATGCCAAGGAAAAGAAGGCCACCATGGAGAACTACTGGGTGCCGGGTGTGAACAACCTCAAGCAGTATGGCCGGTGGGCCTTTGCCGAATTCACCGAGGTCTACCAGATCGAGACCGATTTCGCGGCTAAGGTCGAAACGGAGTTCAACAAAATGATCGAACAGTTTCCGGTGCAAAGGGTATAGCCAATGGCCAGCACCCGTCTGCAAATATTCGTCAGCAGCGTCCAGAAGGAATTGGCAGACGATCGCCACGCGGTGAAGGCATTCATCGAGAAGGACCCTTTGCTGCGCCGTTTCTTCAGGGTCTTTCTTTTCGAAGACCTGCCGGCCGGCGATCGGCGTGTCGATGCCGTATATTTGGCGGAAGTGGATCGCTCAGCCATCTACGTGGGGCTTTTCGGCAATGACTACGGATTTGAGGACACCGATGGACTGTCGCCCACGGAACGGGAATTCGACCGCGCCACCGGCCAAGGAAAGCGCCGTCTCATTTTTGTCAAAGGGATGCAGGATGGGCAGCGCCATCCCAAGATGAAGACTCTCGTTAAAAAGGCGGGAAGCCAGCTCATTCGCCGGAGATATAACGATATCGACGAATTGAAGGCGGAGTTCTACGCAAGCCTGGTGGATTACCTCGAAACCTGCGGTGTCATCCAGGACCGTCCGTTCGAGGAAAGGGCGGTCCTGGAGGCGAGTATCGATGATCTGGACAACCAAGCGATGGCGAACTTTGTACGCCTGGCCCGTTCCGAACGGCAGTTTCCCCTGCCGGAAACGGCGCCGATGGCCGCCGTTCTCACTCATTTGCATTTGCTCTGCGAAGGGCAACCCACGAACGCCGCCCTGCTCTTGTTCGGGCATGATCCCCAGTGTTTTTTGCCCAGCGCCGAGGTGCGGTGCATGCACTTTCATGGCACGGAAATTCAGCGGCCCGTGCCGTTCTACCGCATTTTCAAGGGCAACGTCTTCAGCCAGGTGGATATGGCTACGGACTTTGTCGTGTCGAAACTCGATCGCAGTGTCGGCACGCGTGCCGAGAGCAGCCAGGCGCCCGTCCGGTATGAAATCCTACCCGAAGTGATTCGCGAGGCCGTTGTCAATGCCGTTGCCCATCGCTTATGCAAAGCTTTGCATAAGGCATGTTATGCCAAGGAAATTGTTATGCAAAGCAGGCTCACGCAAGCAGCGTAAAGGCTTCTTGAGGGCGCTCGCCCGCTTTACATAACGTATGCAGCTCAACTGTCGGCTAAATCTTATTTCTAAGCCAGTCCAATAAATTGTTCTTCTCTGATGAGCTGTACTTGCCCCCCCCGTCGCCTAAAGCCGCGCTGTGCTCCAACAGATACCGCTTCTTGATGACGGGGCTTACCTTCGCATACACCTCGGTCGTGGTGACAGACGAGTGGCCGAGGAAGTCCCTTATGTACACCAAGTTCACCCCAGCCTCCAAAAGGTGGACCGCCTTGCTGTGGCGAAACGTGTGATTGGTGACCTTGATGCGGAACATCGATCCGTCCCTGGCCTTGGCCAGCGCGACGTGCTTATCGATGATATGCTGGACGCCTGCGCGGCTCAGCTTCTTCCCCTGGCTGTTCGCAAACAACGGCGCGCCCGGATCGCTGACGCCGTGGATTGCCATGTACTTACCGACTATGGATGCGACGTCTGGGCTTATCGGTATCAGCCGCACCTTGCGCCCCTTGCCGCGCAGTTCCACCCTCGGGCTCTCGCCGAGCTGTATCTGGGAGGGCGTGAGGTCTGCGAGTTCCTGAACGCGAGCGCCGGTCTCGTAAAGCATGGCCAGAAGCGCCAGGACGCGGATACCTTTCTTTGTGGATGGGTCGGGGACGGACAGCAGCAGCCTTACCTCATCGACAGCCAGGTAGCCCATGGGCTTCTGGTCGGCCTTCTTGAACGAGATCGACAGCACTCGCGAGCACTGGTCGTAGCAGGACAGCTCCTTTCTCTGGACGTACCGCACAAAGGAATGGATGGCGGCGAGGCGCTGGTTGCGCGTCACGGCACTGACGTTCCTGTCCTCTTCTAAATGGACCAGGAACCTTGACACGGAAGCCTCGTCCAGGTCCTCCAGCCTGACGGCCGCCCTGGGGCTGTCGCGCCCGAGATATTCAAGAAACTGGACCATGGTATCGCGGTAGGAGTGAATCGTATTTGGCGATGCCCCGACTTGGAGTGGCAGGTGTTCGCCGAAGTACTTGGTGACGAGGTAGGCTAGGCTATTTACCATTGCGATCACCCTCCTTCGGGAACAGCCCCGGCGCGTATCGGCGGCTCTTCTCCTCGATATCGCGGAAGTTCTCATCAACGAGCCGTAGGTAGTACTCGGTCTCGGAGATAGTCTTGTGACCGAGGTAGGCGCACAGCAGCGGAGCCGACGCATACAAGTCTGACCCTCGCCTGTCCATCTGCTCAAGCGCATGAACGCAGAAGGTATGCCTCAGGTCGTGGATGCGCGGTCCCCTGGTGTCCTTGCGCTTGGGGATTCCGGCGGCTACCAGCAGATCGCGATACATCGCATAGAGCTTGTGATCCCCGAAGCGGTTGCCCCTTGAGTTTTGGAACACGAAAGAGTCGTCATCTATACCCACGCAGAACAATCCGCAGTAAGTCTCCATCGCCCTTATCACAGAGCCAGAAGCAGCCACGATGCGGCTCGTGCCGTTCTTGCCCTCCATAATCCTGACGGTCCCGATGTCCAGGTTCACGTCGCGCATCCTGAGATTGAGCGCCTCGCACTTCCGCAAGCCGCAGCCGTAGTAAAGGGAGATCAAAACGGCCATGGTCGCCGAGTCGCGGTCTCCCCGGCGCTCGCGCCACATATCCCCAGCGGCAGCAAACAGCGCGGCTATCTGGTCGTGAGTAAAGATGTACGGGAAGAAGGTTCGCTCCCACGCACCTTTTGGGTACTCACGCGTGCAGACGTCCGCGAACCCTTGCCCGGTGAGATAGCGGCAAAAGCAGTTAAGGGCGCTGATCCTCTTCCACTGGTTGGATCGACGCTCGTCCCCGCGCCTGGCCGACCATAACTCGAACATCTCCTCGCTTACTGCCACGTCTGTCACCCCGTGCTCGCCGAAGAAGCGGTCGATCTCCTTCAGGCGTTGGAGGATGGTATTGCCGTACTTGCATCCGAGCGAGCGCTTGTAGGCGACGTAGCCCGGCATAATATCCTTGAACGGGCCATAGAGGTTCGGCAGGTCACAATACATCGGGCACCTCCAGGGAAAGCTCGGCCAGATGGGAGGTATCCACGGCCAGGTAGACCTCGGTCGTCCTTGTGTTGGAATGCCCCAGGATGTTGGAGATGGCGCTCAACGGTACGTTTTTCTGCATAAGCCCGGTGGCCAGGCTGTGCCTGAGCGCGTGCGGGCCGTGGTGCCTGTCCTTGACGCCTATCCCAGCCTTATCCATGTAGCGGGATACGAACCCGTAGAGACTGGATGTGTGATGGAAGCGCGTATAGGGGGCGTAGCACGTGACCAGCACATACTCTTCGTTGCGGCTTCCGTGGCGGGCGTTTTTAAGGTAGTCGATCAACGGAAACTTAACCTCGTCCACCAGCGGCAGGGTCAGCGGCGTCCCTGTCTTCTGCTGGACTATATTGATGGCGTCGTTTTGCCAGTCGATATCGCCGAGCTTGAGGTTGATGACGTCGCCTGCGCGTAGGCCGAGATGAGCCATCAAAGAGATCGCGAAGTACGCCAATTTCCCCCGCCTGGTCTCCGTGTCCACGGCGGCCAAGGTGCGCCGAACCTCGTCTTCCGTGTAATAAGACAGAATGCGCGTCCGGGGCTCCTTGCGCAGCACCGGCAGCGCCTGTCTACCAGAGAACTCCGTCATGCCCTCGGCGTTCGTCCAGTCCAGTGCCTCCCTGAGTATCGTCGCGACGCAGCGCCTGGTAGACACAGCGAAGTCGGTCAAGGATGCCAAGTACTCATGCACGTCTCTCTGGCTCGATGCCCCTATGTCGCTGACAGACCGGTCACTGAGGTATGAGAGGTAGTTCGACATGACCCACAACTTCCTCTCCTTGCTTTTCTGGCTGTTGGCTAGCGAGTTCACGAACTCGCGATAGCGCAGGTAGAATGCCTCGTGTGCCAGGGGAACGTCTGTCATGGAGCCGTGCTGGTGCGACTTGCAGAAATTGCCGCTCTCGTAGAATTCCAAGAGGATCATCAGCGGGCGCCGCATCACCGTCTGCATGGGGAGCGCAGGGCTGTAGTAGTCGATGCCGTAGTGAGTTTTAACGAATTCCGCGATCACCGGCACCGTTACATCGGTGACCCCGGCGGCGGTGCAGCGCTCCTCGAAATGCCCGATCACCCACTTCGTCGTGTTGATTGTGTTTTCGCTGTAGCCGTCACGCCGCATCTTCTCGGCCAGGCCCAGCATCGTCGCGTTAATTTCTTCTACTTGCATCTCGTTACCTCCTTAATCGTGTGATTACTGAGGCAACGAACCATAAAGGACGCTTAAAAGCTTATGCAAAGCAGGAGGGGGTCTCCAAATAGCCTTTACGCTGCTTGCGTGAGCCTGCTTTGCATAACAATTTCCTTGGCATAACATCGC
>Ga0209514_10001211_pt1 | contig 46595 bp, 50 predicted proteins | sample Subgrocontami58m_FD_187452 | JGI IMG/M metagenome (GOLD analysis project Ga0209514, IMG submission 187452) | Subsurface groundwater microbial communities from S. Glens Falls, New York, USA - GMW37 contaminated, 5.8 m (SPAdes) (version 3) | ecosystem: Environmental > Aquatic > Deep subsurface >... | reverse complement strand
GAAGATAAACGCCTCGAGAGCCTCCCCAGGGTATTAAAATACCAGGATATCCCCTGGACTTTAAGCGCCAACGCCTGCTGTAAGCGTTACACAGGGGTTACCCCCTCAGCCCTTGATCAACGTCTGTTAAACTTACCATTGTATTCGTTGAGTCTCCTCGAACAAATTCTTGTCCCCGGTGGAAAAAACGGCGGACACCGCCACTTTAATGAAGCTATTTTCTACATTCTTGAAGGTGAAGGCTTTGAAATTCACGACGGTATTCGTTATGAATGGGAAGCCGGAGACCTGATGTGTGTGCCTACTTATTGTGTCCACCAACATTTCAACCGCAGTGGTGAAAAGTCAGCCCGGTTGTTCTTTTCAGTGCCTATTGTATTTGAGATGCTTGGAATTAGCCGGGTAGAACAGGTTGGCCTCCATCCCGACTATGAAATTCCTGCCGGAGCGGCTATTACACGAAACGAACGGGGTGAAATGGTCGGCTATAAGGTCGAAGGCGGTCTGGAATTGAAACTCAGCGCCGATCTGCTGCATCTACAAAAAATGGAGGATAAGAAGGCGCTGGCTCAGATGACTGCCAAACCCGGTAACAAATATGACCAGTTCCTGAATACCCTGGGGGAGGAGACACGGTGGCGCCAATCTGTCCCACATATAATAAAGGGAAAGGAAATTCCCTTTGAAAATACAAGAATGGGCAAAATCAAATATTTATTAAGTCCTTATTCCCCGTCACCCCTTCTTTTATATGATTGCTTTATTCAGGAGATTCCGCCCGGTGGACGGTCGGGGAAACACCGCCATTTGAGCGAGGAAGTACACAAAATTCTTTCCGGACGGGGGTATGATATTCAAAATGGCAAACGTTATGATTGGGGAGAAGAAGACGTTGTAGCCATCCCGATAAACACCGTACATCAACATTTTAATGCCGACCCTCGCCACCCCGCCACTTTTGTATCGTTTCAGTCACGGTTATATACCTATCTTGGACATGGTGGCTTTGAACACCTGGAAGATGCATCATGAGTATAAGCACTGAACCTGTTTCTACCTCTTAAAGGGGTATTGTATCCATTCTACTAAAAGGGGGATGACCATGAAGAGGTTGTTAATAGCTGGTTTATCTATCGGGATGATACTCATGGTGATGCTCGCATCCTGTGCTCCTGTTGTTACCGATGCACCTACACCGGCGCCCAAAGCTCCGGCTATAGATACGTCTACGACTTCGGTAGCATCCTTGAATCCTCAAGAAGCGGCATGGGCCAGGATTGTTGAGGCTGCGAAAAAAGAAGGTACTCTAACTGTATATTCCTACTGGTGGGTGGGAGATGAGTCAATAACTATCTCTCGCGCCTTCCGGCAAAAGTACGGCATCGAAGTACAGGTCGTCACCGGAAAAGGGGCAGAATTCCTGGAAAGACTAAAAGTCGAAAAGCGAATAGGAAAGGTCACAGCCGATGTCTTTGAGGGTTCTGCCACTCATAGCCAGAACACTAAAGACGATGGCCTCCTCGGACCTGTGGCTGACCTGCCTATGCTCCAGGAGAAAACCGGTTGGAATTTGCAACCGATGGTTTTCGATCCCACCGCCCACATATTATTGCACCGCCCCTGGACTATGGTCCCCCATATCAACACCAAGCTGGTGAAACCGGAGGATGCGCCTAAGACCTGGGATGATGTGCTTCTTCCTAAATGGAAAGGAAAGATGGTAGTTCCCGACCCTAGAATTACTAACCTTACCTATTATCTATTGCTTTTGGTAAATCATGGGGACGCCAGAAAAGACTTTATCCAGCAACTAGCCCAGCAGGACCTGCGGTTTGTCAGGGATTCATCGGATGCTGCGAGAGCACTGGCCCAGGGTGAAACTGCTCTACTCCCAAATATGACCGACTCAAATGTGGCGCGGTTTGCAATGGAGGGTGCTCCTATAAAAGCAGTGGAAGTAGATAAAGGGACCATAATAAGCGGCGGCGTGATAAACTGGGTAAAAGATGGCCCCCATCCCAACGCAGCCAAACTTTTTATTAACTGGATATTGTCCGATGAAGGTCAAAAGGTTGAATCTGAATTGTCCGCCACATTGCCGATACGCCAGTCTGTACCAGACAACCGGCACCCGTCGCTTAAAGTCCGTATCAATAATCCGCTCGTTATAGGAGTGAAAGAAAACGAGGACATTGCCAAGGCTTTCCGGGACAAAACGATTGTTGATATTCTTATGAAAGGTCAATGAGTATCTCTCCTCAGGAGATAAACATGAAAAAGTTGATTATACCGCCTATTCTATTGTTGATTTTGGCGTCTGTATTCGTTCTTTCGTGCTCAACTCCTTCACCACCAGTCTCGACGCCGAATCCAGCACCCTCTCAATTCCAATCCCCTGCCAGTGGGTCTACTCAACCTGCCTTACAGGATACTGCCCCCGATAAATCGGGGCTGGCTTGGCAGAAGGTAATCGCTGAGGCAAAAAAGGAAGCCCAATTAACCCTGTACTCGTTTGGTTTTACCGGCGACCTCGGGAATGCCCTCAGTGCTGCATTCACTAACCAATATGGCATCAAAGTAGAGGTAGTCACCGGCACCGGCGCTCAACTTGTACCCCGAATCCAGAGCGAGTATCGAGTAGGTCAGAATGTAGCTGATATGCTCGAAGGCGCTACCAACAATGCAATTCTTGCCAGAGACGAAGGGCTTTCACAAGGATATGGCGACCTACCCCAGTTCCGGAATAAAGAAGCTTTTATGGTGGACCCAAGTTTTGATAAACAGGGGCATATTATAGCTTATCAGTATGTTGTTTATCCCATTATAGTTAATACCAGGCTTGTCAGCCCGGCAGATTCACCTAAATCGTGGAAGTCACTCCTTGAGACTAAATGGAAAGGCAAGATTGTTGTCAACGACCCCGATACCATGTCAATACCGAATGCGCAATATATCTTTCTTACACGCTATCTGGGTTTCCAGGATGAATATTTTCGGGAGCTCGGTAAGCAGGACCTTGTTATAGCCCCGACAATGCGCGAGAGCGATTCAATGGTGGCCAGAGGACAATATCCCATATTGCTCACCAGCAGCCCTGTAACATCAGCGCCGTTGATGGCTGAGGGCGCCCCCATAACCCCGTTCGAACTATCCGAGGGTGTTCCCGCTCAGCGTAGCCCCACCATTTCCATGATGTCTAAAGCGCCTCACCCCAATGCAGCCAGGTTATTCCTTGACTGGTTAATGAGCAAAGAAGGACAGGATGTCCATGGACGAACAAGGTCAACTTCATCTATACGCAAAGACGTTACCGATTACAGCCCACCCCAGGCACGTATTAAATTTACTAAAGTGGTAGCCTTGAGTGAACAGGATACCCTGGACGCAACCAAAACGCAGCGGGAGAAAGTCCTCAGCAAACTGTGGCGAGGGAAGTAACTCTGAATCTGAACTAATCCAGTTTTGAGCATGAAATGGATTTATTTATATCTCAGCTTGTTAAGGAGGTAGGAAGTGACGGTCACGAATACGGAAAATAAGGCGCAAACTATTAGCCTGGGTAAAGAGGAAGATGTCTGGATACATTCAGCCTGCGATTTATGCAACGCTAACTGCGGGATAAGGGTGCACCGTGTTAACGGAGTCGTAGTAAAAATAGAAGGCGACCCCAATTGCCCCGGCTCTTTAGGCAAGATATGCGCCCGGGGAAACGCCGGTCTGATAGCTCTATATGATCCCAATCGCCTTAAAACTCCGGTCAAGCGCACCAATCCGGAAAAGGGAGTTGGCGTTGACCCCAAATGGCAGCCTATTAGCTGGGACGAGGGGTTGAATATTGTTGCCGGGAAGTTGAAAGAAGTAAGGAAAAAGGACCCCAACGGTCTTTTGTTATCCACCTTCGATACCCCTGTCATTGCCCAGGTATATCTCAATTGGGCGGCGGCTTTCGGGACAACGAGCACAATAGGAAGCTCATACAATTGCGGGTCAGGGATACACCCGCTTACTTATTTGATAAACGGCACTTTCCAGCAAGAGGTTGATCTGGACTACTGCAACTATCTGATACTGGCAGGCAGTCAGTACGGGTTCACTGCCGGTGTGAACATCCCCATAACCGCACTAAAGATGGCCGATGCCCGGATGAGGGGCATGAAAGTTGTGGTTATTGACCCGGTCTGCACCAATGCCGCCTCCAAAGCTGACGAGTGGATTCCCATCCGGCCCGGCACTGATGGCGCTCTGGCGCTGGCCTTGCTTAATGTATTAATAAATGAATTGAAAATTTACGATGCCGACTTTCTCAAAAAGCACACTAATGCTCCCTATCTAATCAATGCTTCTGGAAACTATATCAGGGAAACGGACACTAACAAACCACTGGTGTGGGATGCGACAGAGGGTAAAGCCAAACCGTTTGATGCTCCTGTAGCTGACTATGCCCTGTCAGGTTCTTATAACGTAGATGGCATTGATTGTAAGCCCGCATTTCAGGCTATTTGCGAACAGGTAAAACAGAATACTCCCGAGGAAGCAGCGAGGATTACAACTGTTCCGGCAAAGACGATCCGCAGAATCGCCAAAGAGTTTGCGGAGGCAGCCAAAATTGGCTCCGAAATTGAAATTGGAGGCAAGAAACTCCCTTACAGGCCGGTAGCCGTCCATCCTTTTAAAGGCGTTATTGCTCATGCCCATGCTACTATGAGCGGACTTCCCTTCCTGCTCTTGAACCTGATGATGGGCAGTATGTATGTGCCCGGTGGATACCGCGGCACTAACCTGATAGGGCCTTCTTCCAGTTGGACTGCAAAGACTGAAGTAGATGGCATGCTTGTCCCCCCGCCGGCAGTATTTCTACATGGAGAGAACTATTATACTCATGAAATTGGCCCTAAAGAGATAACCAGACCAAAGGACCTTCTGGCATTTTCCATGACGGGCACCTCTATATTCCAACTCTGCCTCATGCACCCGGAGAGATTTACATCCATGAAAAGGCCGTGCAACCCCGAAATGCTCATCCAGTGTAGAAGCAATCTAATGATGAACTGCGAGAATGTTGCGGACACCGTCCAATTCCTCAAAAGCATACCGTTCATCGTATGCATGGATACCGAGATAAACGAGACCAGCGAGTTTGCGGATGTAGTATTCCCGGATACCTATTATCTGGAAAGACTCAACCTCTTCCCTAACCGGATGCGCATTAACATCAGCCCGGCCAGCAACACCTTCTACTGGGGAATCCAGCAGCCGGTAGTAGAACCAGCGTTTGAATCCAGAGATTGGAAGGAGGTCCTCATTGAACTGGCAGACAGGGCTGGATTCAAGGAAGATTTGAATGATATTTTTAATCTCAAACTTGGTCTTAAGGCGGGCTATAAGCTGGAGCGGGGAAATAAATATAGTTATGAAGAAATAGCCGATAAGATTGCCAAGTCGGCATTTGGAGAAAAGATGGGCCTCGAGTGGTTCAAGAAAAACGGGTATCATAGCATTGGAAGATCTGTCGAGGAAAACTATCCGTTACCCTTTATCAACGCCCGTATCCCGGTCTATTTCGAGGTAATAAAAAGGCGGGGTGAGGAGGCCAGGAAAGTAGCGGATAGCCTGGGTATGAAATGGTGGGATACATCGGATTACCTTCCCATTCCCGTATTCAAGCCGTGTCCTGCTTATGCTGAAAAAGAACAGAACCCGAACTCGGAATTTAGCCTGATTACTGTCAACTACAAAGTGCCCATGCATTATCACACCGTAACCACCAAGAACCCCTGGCTCAACGAAGTGGCCGAACGCCATCCCTATGCCTACAAAATAATGATTAACAGCGTTCCAGCCAAAAAGATGGGAATAAAGGATGGAGACATGGTATGGGTGGAGTCTAAGGCTGGCAAGGTCAAGGGCAGGGCCAAGGTTACGGAGTGTATCCACATAGATGCAGTTGGTATAGCTGGAGGATTCGGGAGCTGGGCCAAAACCAAGCCTATCGGTAAAGGAAAAGGAGTTAATTTTAATAGCCTGCTCAGCATTACGCCGGCCCACGTAGACTGGATATCGACAGCGGTGGACGGATGTGCGCTAGTTAAAGTATATAAAGCGGAGGAATAAATGGCCAAGCTAGGAATAGTAATAATAGCCCCATGCCCGCTACTTTGGGGATTTAGATGATACTGATAGTGAAATATCCAGGCTACTTAAACAGCGTTATGCGTTCAAGCTGGGGCCTGAGATGGGCACAGAACCCAAGGTAATTTATCTTTTATAAAAAGCGAAAGAAGCCAATGAGACCGAGTATGATAAAAATTCGATATGTAGGACTTATTGAAAATGTTATGGGTAACCGCCAGGAGGAGTTGCTTATAGATACGGGAACAACGGTTGGTGAACTTCTTCAACTTCTCTCCCAAAAACATGGAGCCGAGTTCCGGTATAGCATTTTACGGAACTCAGGTGAGCTACGTCCATCTGTTACCATACACATGGGAAACCGTGATATTAAGGAACTGGAAGGATTGAATTCCAGGTTACAGCCAGATTCGGAGATAACACTGATTATAACAGGCCACCCGGACCCGGGTGGATAGACTGTTGTTAGCTTATTCGTCTACCTAAAAAGGAGCCGAAATGAGAAATAATACCTTCTTCATAACATTGTTAGCAGCAGCGCTGGTTTTCTCTGCAGGTTGCTCTACTAAAGCACCACCCCAGGCGCCAAATACTCAGGTAACCCAGATATTGGCTACCGAAAAAACTGCGATACAGCCAGGATTAACCACGGAAGAGGCAGCCTGGCAAAAAGTGTTATCAGATGCTAAAAAGGAAGGCAATGTAACTATATATAGCTATAATTGGGTAGGAGACGCCGGCCTGACCGTAAAGAAGTCATTTGAGAACAGGTTTGGCATCAAATTAGAGATTTTAACAGGCCGGGGGGCGGAGTTCCAGGAGAGGGTAAAGACCGAGCGGCGTATGAATCAGATTTTGGGCGATATAACTGAGGGCAGCATCGGCCACACACAAAGCATGAAGACTGATGGCCTGTTGGTCTCAGTGGCAGGAGACCTTCCCGTCTTCCGGGAGAGGAATGTATGGCTGGTTGATCCTGCCTATATGGACCCCGTAGATAAAATCAACCTTGGCTGGCGGGAAACAATCGATTCGCCCTGGATAAATACAAACCTGGTCAAACTCGGTGAGGAGCCCCGCTCCTGGAAAGACCTCCTTGACCCCAAATGGAAAGGAAAGATGGGCCTCAGAGACCCGAAATTAAGCGCCGCTATCTCTTCCGAGTTTGTAGCTATGCTGGATAAAAAGATATGGGATGAGGAATTTATGAAATCCCTGCACAGGCAAGAACTCAAATACATTATCAGTACTATGGATGAGGCACGACTGCTCGGTTCCGGACAGATATACCTGTCTGCCGTCTTCGCGGGAGCTACCGGAGGTCCCTTCGCTGAGCAGGGGGCGCCAATCCGGGCAATAAGTATTGATCACGGTGACTCAGTTTCTCTGGGCGGTGTCGGTGTAATCGGTAAAGGCCCTCATCCTAATGCCACAAGAGTACTCCTTAACTGGATGTTATCTAAAGAAGGCCAGATAGAATTAGGAGAGGTCATGCGCAATCTGATGTTACGCCAGGATGTCCCGGATTATCGGCCTAAGGCTGCTCAGACACAGATGATTAATCCTATCATAATTACCCCGGCTTACCTTGATGAAGGAACTAAACGTTACCAGGAGAAATGGTATGATAAGGTTGTGGGGAGATAAAAGTAGCCGCTTGTTGAGAAGAAGGACATTGTGACAACAACCGGGAGGTAACGTAATATATGTCGGAGAGATTCACACCATCGGGTCTACCCCTTAAACCTGTCTATACGGCATCAGATGTCGATGATAGCAAAATCGGACTGCCGGGCGCATATCCCTTTACGAGGGGGATTTACCCTCAAATGTACCGGCAGCGCCCCTGGGCAATGCTCCAGCTTACGGGTTACGACCTTTCCGAGGATACCAGAAAAAGGGTTGAATTCTACACCAAACAGGGCATCGAACACTATCAGGGCAACTCCTCCGCCCACATGGTTTTCGATATGCCCACGCTTTACGGCCTGGACTCTGATGACCCCAGGATATATGACGAAATCGGACGTAATGGCGTTCACATCAACTCCTTGAACGATATGGAGACACTCTTCCGGGGGTGGCCTCTGGACAGGACTCACACCTCCCTTGTCAGTTTTGCAGCGACTCCCGTGCTATTAGCCATGTACGTTGCAATGGCACAGAAGCAGGGGGTACCATTGGAGAAGCTTGTTGGCTCAGTGAACAATTGCCCGCTGTTAGGCCCCCTGGCTGAGAATGTTTTGATTTTCCCCTTAAAACCATCGTTCAGACTATCCGTAGATGTCATTAAGTTCTGTATAAAAAATCTCCCCGGCGTCAACCCCTTTGTGCTCTCCATATACGACTGCCGGGAGAAGGGCGCCAATGCCATCCAGGAGCTAGGTATCAGCATGGCCCTGGGAATAGCCCTTATGCAAGAGTGTACTAAAGCTGGATTAAAGGCTGACGAGGTTGCATCGAAAGTTTTGTTCTTCTTTAATATGGAGAGGCACTTTTTCGAGGAAATTGCCAAACTGCGAGCTGCACGCCGAATGTGGGCCAAAATCATGAAAGAAAAGTTCAATGCCATGGACACAAAGTCCCAGGCACTACGCATATACGTACATACAGCCAGCTCCAGTCTTCAGGCCCAGGAGCCTCTTAACAACATCACGCGGACGTCCATACAGGCACTGGCGGCTACCCTGGCTGGCGTCCAGGCAATTGATATCCCCGCCTACGATGAAGCCCTCGGTATCCCCACAGAGCAGGCAGCCAAGGTTGCTGTTAAAACCCAAAGGATATTAATGCATGAAACCGGTATTACTGATGTAGCCGATCCCCTGGGCGGTTCTTACTACGTTGAGTCGCTTACCAATCAACTGGAGCAGGAGGCATGGAACTATCTGGACAGGATAGAGAAACTTGGAGGATACATAGCCGCTGTTGAGAGCGGCTTCCTGACGGCAGAAGTAGAAGCCTCGGCGTACAAATTCCAGGACGAAGTTAACCGCGGGGAAAGAATGATAGTCGGGGTGAACTGTTTCCAATCCGGGGAAAGGGGACCTATCAATGTCTTCCAGTACAATGATGAAGCCGCCAGTATTGCCGTGGCAAGAATTCGCAAGCTAAAATCGGAACGTGATAATATGGAAGTCAAAAGAGCGCTGGAAAATGTTAAGGCTGCCGCCTTAAACGGACAGGAGTTAATGCCGGTATTTGTGGAGGCAGTAAAGCGCTATGCTACCGTTGGAGAGATCACAAATACTCTGAAAGAAGTCTTCGGTGTGTATCGGAAATCATCTCTTTAACAAGGAGACCATATAAACGATGTTGAGAGTCCTGCTAGCCAAACCCGGACTTGATAGCCATGACCGGGGCGCCAAGATTGTTGCTCGCGCCCTTCGGGAAGCCGGCATGGAGGTTATTTTTATAGGGGTAACCCCTGAACCAAGGACCCCGGAGGAAATTGTGGCCTCAGCTATCCAGGAGGATGTGGACGTAATCGGTCTGAGCATGATGTCTCCCATCCACATGAAGGTAGTTACCAAGATGAGGCAACTGCTGCAGAACGCTAAAGCCGAAATACCCGTCGTTATAGGCGGCATTATACCGGATGAAGATGTTCCAAAATTGAAGGAACTGGGAGTAGCGGGTATATTTGGACCTGGCTCGCCGTTAGGAGAAATCGTAACCTGTATCCGTAATCAGTGCGGCCGGGAAACTCCTTCAGTTTAAGGGCAGTATTGGGTAGCATTCGGCTGGAATTTGGGCTAAATTCACTCAACCGGTGGTTTTACTTCTTCTTTAGTTTCGCTGGAGACTATCTATCCTCGTATTCTCTTGTGCCCGCTGTGTTGGAACCCTCCGGAATTACCGAAAAACCCCGTTCAATATCTGCAAAATGAGCCATAGTGCTGGTGTAAGAATCAACGCCGAGTTGTAGACTCTTTTAGCTGTTGCGTCTTTCTTTCGCTCGGTCAAGAACATCAACCAAACGGTAGAACCCAAGGCCAGGACGTTGGCGACATAGTTTATGACCATAAACTTATCTGCATAGGTTAGATACCCAACGGGTGGGATGGACGAGGTCAAGTTGAGGTGGAATAGCACAGCGGCTGTAAGCGCACCGGTATTGATTGTGAGACGTTGCAAAACCTTATCCGGGCCCAGAATGAGACCCAGAAAACCCACCAGCATTATAAAGAAGGCAGGTAATAACGCCTTCAGTACCGAAGACAGGGCTGCCCTCTGAATTGTAATGTAAAAAACGTAGCGGGAGTAAGCACCTCCGAAACTCTCGGGGTAAATGTGTTCAACGACTTTGGCTCCCCATTTTGGGTCTAGCTGCCATCCCGACACAATTACATTCTCGTCTATTCCGCTTGTTTCCACATCAGGCTCATATACCAGCTTATCTGCCGGCAGGTTCCGGTCTTCTATCACCACCGTAAGCTGATGGCTATCAAAGGGATAGGCGCGAAGATTCAGGTTTTCGTTGAGGGTTGCCTGTATTCTGTACGTTTTCAGGTTTGGTTCATCCTCAATTTTGTCAGTGGAACTTGCGCGGCCATTCATAAATTCGTAGCTCATCCCTTGTGGGCACGGTCCGTCACATCTAAGCGAAAGAAAGAAGTCCAGAGTATATGCCCCGGTGGTAGTATCCAATTTTCCCACGTTTAAGAGATAGACGCCAACATTTACCTTTGGGACTGCGTTTATCGGACTCTGGGCTTTGGCTGAACTGGTCAACCCAACTAAGAGGACAAGTAACCCCAGGCCAAGAAAAATGTCTAAGAGATTGTACCAACATCTGTTAATCAAACTCCTCCTGATAACCTTTTGATGTAGATATGCACCTAACCGATTCACATAATCGCTTTCCGTTACCCGCAGCTTGCCTTTTTTCCTTGGCCTGGACGCCACCCCATTCCGATATATCGGGACTCCTTAAGAATGACATTGCAATCTATTTTCACCCTTCATGTACCAGATTGAAACCTTAAATCGCCAGGCTCTTGAAAGTCGCGTGTTTTTTCCGTATTACAGGTACAAACTCCCAGCCGCTATCCGTGATTAGCTGCCTGACCGGATCCCGGACTTGCCTTATATCAAATTTGTATTCGTATACTTTACCTATCGTCCCGTCTTCCTTAATGCCGATTTTTACTTCCCATGATTTTTGGAAAAGTATTCTGCCTCGAAAAAACTGGTTTCGATAGCTTATGGTGGGTTGGGCAATGTTACCGGCGCTGGCAACCCATTGTATAATGGCCATTTCTTCGCAGTAACGTACCGACCTTCGCAGTTCGTCCAGCACCATAAAGGCGCGATATGTCTTCTGTAACCGCTCCTGGCCGAATATGGCAAACCATTTAGCATCGGCTATTTTCCATTCAATTTCCAGGTCAGTCTCATTCAGGAGCTTTATATGATAAGGCAAATCCGGCGAGTTGACGGAAAGGAGCTTTTGTTTGAGCTCATCTCTGGTTATCGGCGGCTTGAGGGGCCTTCTCTTACCACCCATGTACTCGATTAAGCCGAGTCCCCATACAACAGCAAATATTCCCGCTCCGACCCCGATCAATCCTGCCAGGGCGCCTGCCAGTATACCCATATCCATACCTTCCATTGATTGAACTATTTACCGAGTTTGGCGCCGCAATTGCCGCAAAAAACGGACCCGGTGCCAGCCGGCTGACCGCACTGCGGGCAGAACGCTGATGGATGGGCTGTTAGGATTGGGGGCGCTACAGTAGGGCCGGCTGAATGCAGCCTCTTACGTCTCTTGACGGCCCACCTTATAAGCATTCCTATGGCAAATACGAAGAGCAATGAGGATAAAATTTGGAACATTTCCATCTCCCGCTATCTCGATTGTATCAATCTTCTCATTTCCACAGTTCTGGCAAAACTCTTCAAACTACTTAAGATGTTACCCAATCCAGTTTGGTGCCGCACTTATCGCAAAACTTCTCTCCCTTAACCGGGTCGCCACACTTCGGGCAGAAATTGAGCGTTGGTGATGCGGTAGGGGCTGCCCGTTCAGCGCCGCACCTGGTGCAAAATCTAATAGGGGCAGGATTCTGATAGCCGCATTTTGCACAGACGAATACCTGCGGGAGGGAAGCGACTACTCTGGGTGCGGCCGGTTGTCCTTGCGCAGGAATCGGTAACGGTGCCTCCTGCCTGGGAACTGCGACTGTGTCGGCCACTCTTGTACGAACAGCTCTCTTGCGGATTGAGGCGCTGAATATCAATACTATAACAATTACGGCGGCGAGACCGATGGCAACCGGAATAAAGTTGAATGTGCTTTGACCACCCGATCGTAATAATGACTCTACCTGCACAGCACGGGATGTTATCCTGCTTCCGTCGGCAAGCGTGAGTTCACCGGCTGCGCCCGGCTTCAGGGACAGGACGGCTTGCTGCCCCCTGGCTATGGGGTTCTCCCCGAAATCATTCAGGCTCTTGCCTCCCGAGTACGTCAAAAGTCTGAATTTTCCAGAACCAGCGCCCACTATTGAAACCGTGTAGGTGTCCCTGGGCAGGGTGAAAACCCACTGCTTATCTCCTCTCGGGTCCGCCTCGTAATATGCTTTCAGAGGCTTGAACTCAGTGACCATAGTACCGTTTCCGAGCCTGCCCAGCCGCCGGCCCGCCGAATTGGTGATAACTACATCTACCGGGCAGTAGATCCCTAATACCATTCTAGCCGTAGGGTCGTCGGGAACCGGGATATTGTCGATGTAATCTGTGGCAGCATCTTTGACCTGCTTCGGTATAGTTTTTTGATTTTCCCAGGGAGTCTTGGCCCCGGTGCCGTTGCCCCACCGGTTGCCACCGTTCGCGTCAAAAACGTCCAACCGATACTTGCCGGTCGCGGCTGCGGAACGATTGGGGACGCCCGGATAGACATCACCGTAATAATCGGAATCCGGCTCCCACGGAGCTATTGAATCGAGTCCGGCCGTTACCGGGTATTTATCCGGCTCCTGTTTATCGTGAGGATCCAGGATAGTTGCAGTCTTTCTCCAATCGTCATCTGTCCTCCAGATGGCAGCCGCTTTGTGGTTGGGGTAGACTCCGGTAGTGGCGATAGCTGCGCCTTCGACCCCCATGTAGTCCCAGCCACTCAATTTGCCCGCCTGCTTCATTTCGTTCAGGAATACCAGGCTCCGGTATTGCATAGCGTTGCAATCCCAACGGACCCCTTCAAACGAGCCGATGCCCGATATCCGGGTTACCGTTTCCGAAAGGTTATTTGTGCCGCCGGACCAGCCTGGCCCCACCAGGGCTTTAGAGTCTTGCGTCCCATCAGGCCATGAGTGTGGTTGATTGCCCCAGGCCACGTACGCATCATAAATCTCGTCGAGGGTTAACGGTTGGATACCGACAAGTATCTGCGAACTGGTTTCGGTCTTGTTGACGCTATTGGTAGCTTTTATCGTGTATGCATGCCAGAGAAGGGGCGTTGCTCCGGGTGTAGTTATTTGGGCCATGGGGTGAGCCTCAGTGGGAGTTAGAACCATGCTTCCCTGGAGGGGCCAACCGGGTAAACCGTCTACGATGACAGAATCGGCTCCGGTCACCTGCCATCTCAGAGTAACCTTTTGCCCGGCCTTTATCTCACCCGGATCGGAATAGAAACTTACGATTGTAGGCTTGCTGGCGGCAGGGGTTGGGCTGGCAGTGGGAACGGCTCTGGGGGTAACGCTTGCGGTAGCCTTAGGAGTGGGGCTCGGTGAAGGGGGCGCTGGCTCGTAGCTAATTGTCATAGCGTCACCGACGGCAGGAATGTAAGTGTTCCACCCGGCTTCCTTTATATACGCATTTATATGATATACATTTGTAACGTTGAAAGGAGGCTGAGAAAAATCGACGGCGAAGGTTACGGTGCCGGACTCGCCTCCAGTCTTATAAACCTCGGTTATTTGTTTTTGGGCCCGGTTGTCACTTATCATCAGCGCTATCGTTACAGTACTTAATTTGCGTGTTTTTGCATCCGGGTAGCTATAGTTGACGACTATATCCAACTTGGGTTTGGTTACTGTGGCGTAGGCGGAAAGAGCGCCGGTAGACACAGGGGACACAATTTTGAGAAAATTATCAGCGGCAAGAGCCGTTGGTGTGGTTAACCATACGAAAAGCAGGGCGAACATACTGACAATTACAAGCTTCTTCATGCAAAAACTCCGTTTGCCTATTTTAGTGCGCCGGACGGGGCTCGATACAAGTCAATCTAACTCATCCTAGCAATGGCTCACAATCCTGTCAAGATTAGGTGTGACCTATGCAGGATAAATCAATGGTGCGGTAGATGATACCGGATACTATGGCAATAATCGACCTCGTTGAACCACAAGATATCAGGGCGGCCCTGCATGAGGGGTATAGAGTTGGACTTGAAATTTGAGAAATGGACAAGGTGATGGGGGGTGACTCATCTGCTCGCCATTTTGTTGCATATTATCCCTACCGACGGCTACTATCTGCCAGGTACTGATAAATAGCAGAAAACTGTTCTAGGGCGGACTCAAGGTTCTCTGAAATCTCTTTGGCAAGAATTTCAGGGGCAGGTAGATTCGCGGAGTCTTCAAGGCTATCATTTTTGAGCCAGAAAATATCCAGATTTGCCTTGTCCCGCTGCGTCAGTTCAGCATAACTGAAAGCCCTGAACCTTTCTGCTTCTCCCCTTTTTAATGGGAACTCACGGACGGCGACACCCTGGGAGGCTCCCAGATTTAATTGCTTCAGGTCCTGGACCACCCAGCCAGCAGCCGTAAGTTACGGCGCAGCAGACTAAAGTCTGGGGCATAGATATAAAAACCCCGAACCCCCCGATACATCGGGGGGTTCGGGGGGGTATAATCCCCGGATTATGGGCCTTATTATCGTATTGACATGAAACTTTTAACTGTGATAGAGTGCTAACATCCGATGAATAATAATAGATTATGTCAAATGGTGGGAATCAAGTATCCTATTATTGCCGGGGGCATGAACTGGGTAAGCAATGCAGAGCTGGCGGCTGCCGTCTCTAACGCCGGAGGTCTGGGCGTGGTAGTACCCAGCGCGGGATTGCCTCCTTCCGGCGGCGACCCGGTAGAGAACCTGCGTAAGCATATCAGGAAAGCAAAACAGCTTACCGATAAACCTATTGGTGTTAACATCCCACTGGACCGCAAAGCGGCCAAGGCGTATGCGGAGGTGGCTATAGCTGAAGGGGCAAGTGTAGCCATAGGCTCAGCAGGTAACCCCGCACTTTATACCGGGATGCTTAAAAACGCTGGAATTAAAGTGCTCCACGTGGTAGCCTCGGTAAAACACGCCCGTCACGCAGAGGCGGTTGGAGTGGATGCAGTGGTGGCGGAGGGCTATGAAGCCGGCGGGCATAATGGCCTGGATGAGCTAACCACCTTCGTCCTTGTCCCCCAGGTGGCTGATGCTGTTAATATTCCAGTTGTTGCGGCTGGCGGTATCGCCGATGTCAGGGGCTTTCTGGCTGCCCTGCTCCTCGGAGCCGATGGCGTTCAAATGGGGACCCGTTTCCTGGCTACAACCGAATGTATCGCCCATCAAAAACTCAAGGAGGCGGTCGTAAATGCCCCGGATACAGGCACGGTTATTGTTATGAGGAAGCTAGGCGTTACCCGTTCCATCAAAACTGGTATGACGCAGAAGTATCTGGAGGCTGAGGTTAAGGGCGCTTCCATCGAGGAGCTTAAAGCGTTGCGTTACGGACGCGCCCGTATGGGGCTTCTGGAGGGCGACATGGAGGAGGGCGATGCTTCTTGCGGAGCTATCGCTGGACTTATTAAAGATATTGTGAGCGCTGAAGAGGTTATCAATCGGATAATGGGGGATGTCCCGCGGGTTTTGGAGTCGGTGAAAATGAAATTGGGGTAGCCCATATCTACCTCACCCTCTGACCCCCTCTCCGTTTACAGAGTGGGGGAACGGGGTAGAGGTAAAGAAGATAGTAGAATAGGAGGAAAATGCTAATGTTACATACCAGAGTGTGTGATTTGCTGGGCATCCAGTATCCCATCATCCAGGGAGGACTGGGCCATATTTCAGGGGGTGAGCTGGCAGCGGCGGTATCCAATGCCGGAGGGCTGGGGACTATAGCCCTGACCACTCGCAGCCCGGAATTATATGTGCAGGAGAAGTGGCCAATCAGCGTGCGCAACGAAATAAAGTTGACCAAAAGCCTGACAAAAAAGCCTTTTGCAGTCAACGTCCCTATGGACAACTATGTCCACGAAAAGTTTGTTGAGGCTGCCATAGAGGAGAAGGTATCGGTGGTGGTGCTGGCGGCGGGAAACCCCCGATTATATGCTAAAAAGCTAAAAGACCACGGTATAAAGGTTATACAACTGGTATTTGCGGTGCGACATGCCCAGATAGCTGAGGCTGAAGGAGTTGATGCTGTGGTCGCTTCCGGTGTAGACGCCGGTGGTTTTATCCACCTCAGTGAACTGCCTACGCTGGCCCTGGTTCCACAGATAGTTGATGCCGTAAAAATACCGGTTATTGCAGCCGGCGGTATCTGTGATGCCCGGGGTATGGCGGCTTGCTTTGCGCTGGGCGCCGAGGGTGTGCAATTGGGCACACGGTTTATAGCTACCAACGAGGCTCTTTGCCATATTAACTTGAAACAACACCTGGTCAAGGCTAATGAGATTTCAACCATAGTCACCGGCCGTAAGAGCCAGATGGCTATGAGGGTAATCAAGAACAAGTTTACCGCCGAGCTAATGGAGAAAGAGGCTACTGGATTCACCAAGGAAGAGATGGGAGTGTTCATCGGCAGCGGGCGGGGTTTAAAGGCTATCATGGAAGGCAATGTTGATGAAGGTTCCGTGGGTTGCAGCCCCTCGGTGGGGATGATAAAGGAGATACTGCCGGCAGGTGAGGTAGTGAGACGGCTGGTGGAAGATTATTCTAAAATAGTAGCGCGACTGGAATCTTTGGCTAAAAAGTAAATCCTGATCTGGTAAATATATTTCTACATTCGGACCTTTTCCTGCTGGATAAAAAACCCCCGTCCCGATTTATCGGTACTGCCCCCTTTACGTAAAGGGGGTTGAGGGGATTTGTGCCCATGATTTATTCTGTGTTTTCTTGAAGGAGCTTTTGTCCGTGTTCCAGCAGCACCTGGATACGCTGCGGCTCCACCTTGCGCTGCTTAAGGTATTCCTCCAGGGCCTTGAGGGGCGACATCTTCTCTACAGCCATGCCACCCAACCGTAACCGGGCCTCGCGTTTAACATCTCTGGAGATGGCGGCGATGTAGCTGGCTGTTTCAAGGGCGCGGCGTATGTCATTCTCTTTAATCTGCCCTTCTAGCTCCTGAGGCATCTCAATATTGATCCGTACGATAGCGCCAGTGATCTCGTCACGGCGCCTTTCGATGGCCTGTAGCACCCTGGAGGTCGGGTCAAGGTCTTGAGCATCCAGTTTGACTTGCATAGTGATGAAGCGGCGGGCCTTCACCGCATGAAACTCGGGCCTCACCTCCCACCCGTTCGATAAACTCAGGGCAGGCTTCTCACTTCCAGACTCTCGTTTCTCAATGTCCACCACCATAAACCCTTTGTCCTCTTTTTCCTCGCTAAAGTTCACCCGTTCCAGGCTGCCGGCATAAGCAACAACAGGGCGATAGGAGAGAATCTGGTGGCGGTGGATGTGGCCCAGAGCGACATAGCTTAAAGCCGGGTTAGTCAGCGTGGACAGGAGCAATTGCGGCTCACTGCCCGGCACCAGCATCCTTTCCGAACCCGATGGCTTGGCGATATCCACCCAGACATGGGAAGCTAGAACCGCTGGAATATTTGTATCGAGCCGAGCGATAAGTGATTGAAGGATATCGGTTAGCTTCTGCCGGAGTTGCACATTCAGTTCCTCAAAGGATAGGTTTTTAGCCTCGTCCCGGGCCAGGAAGGCGCTACGTTTTAACCAGGGCAATGCTATCACCTGTATGCGGCCGGCGGCTGTCTCTACCCGATAGATATCGGGCTTGTCAGCCACAATGGTGTTGCGGATAGCCAGGGTGTCGAAGATGTCCACGGCATTGGCCTTGCCCAGGGCCTGGGGCTGGTCGTGGTTGCCCACCAGGAGCACGACGGGTATATTAGCCGAGGTTAGCCGGGCGATGCGGCGGGCAAACTCGCGCTGCTGGGTGGGAGAAGGCTCGCGGCTTTTGTAGGCATCGCCGGTGAACAGGACGAGGTTGACATGGTTGCTCAGGGCATAGTCCACCACCTGGTCGAAGGCGGCCAGGAAGTCCTGGAGGCGGGAGGAAAGGCCGGTATCAGGGTCAATATGGCCATAGGTCTCCACGCCCAGGTGCAGGTCAGAGAAGTGAAGAAGGCGCATTAATAAGCTTCCCGCCGATGCCGAACCCGCATTATTCTTACAACCCTTGCTTTATCATCAATCTGGTAAATAATACGATAGTCTCCCACCCTGATTCGCCAACTGTCTTCTGAGCCGGTTATTTTTCGACATCCAGGCAGTCTTGGATTAGGCGTTAGCGCTTTTATATGCTGTATCACACGTTGGAACACGATGACTGGAAGCCGTTTGAGGTCACGTTCGGCGGTGCGCTCAAGTGAGATTTCATACACCAGGGTTGTACTCTTTTAGAAATTCGTCCAAGCTTTTGAACGATAAAGGTTTTTTCCTCATACTTTCAAGCATTTTGAGGTCATCCGCATCCTCGATAAGCTCTAACATCTCACGGTAACGGTCGATATCGAGGATAACAGCAGCAGGTTTTCCGTCCCGAAACACTATTTCAACTGGTTTTCTCTTAGTTTTACTTGTCATATTATTCACTTCCTCACAGCGTCTATATTTTTTACACTTGTATAACAAATTGGTATCCCCCGATAAATCGGGGCAGGTCAGAGAAATGGAGGAGACGCATAGATTATTATTCTATTTTAAGCTTACTGAAAGAGGTTTTTTCTCTTTAAGGGAGCTTACTTTTAATATAGAAAACCCAATGATATTGCCTTCTGTATCCATTTTTTCCATTACGGCATCATTATTCGTTTCCCGGAAGAAGCCGGCTTTTCGCTCAAATAAGACTTCCAGGTAATCACCCTCTGGGTCAAACCAGATTTTTATCTGCTTAGCCATAGCGTTTCGCCCGTTTTAACGTTGACCACCGACTATAATCTACTCTGCTTTTTCAGCACTCACAAGCTGCGCTATTTTTTCCCAATCTATACTGCCATTAGGAAAACAGAAATCTCGAACAAACTCTGCTGTGAACCTGTTTAAAGTAGCGTTCCAGGCGGGTTCGTATTCTTTCCTGTGTCTGACTGGCGCATCTTTCATAAGCACTATTAATTTGATGTAAAAGTCTGTGTCGCCTGTAATCTCTCTCCAAAATGCTTGTCCTGATAAGTCTCTATAAACCTTATCCATATTAGGTATACTTTTTACGCGACCGTAACCGTGACCTAAAATAGGGTCGAATTGTTTTTGAATTTTATAAAGACGATTACGAACAGCTAAGAATTCTTGAGATTGCCGCTTTTTCTGGCTTGCATTATATGGAAATGGCCCTGACTTCATTGCAACTGCTTTAATGTTTTTTTCCGATTCTAATGTAAAATCCACTCCTGCTGCGTCGGAAACTTTGCCACCTGATACTATGCGTGCGATTGGTTCAAAGAAAGCATCACCGAAAATTGATTCATCGGAGGAACTGATAAAATCAGTAAGAACACGTTCAACTATTTCTGAAGCCTTTTGGACGCCTAATGCTCTAAATAGATAAGGATTTTTTCTTCATAAAAACGAACGGAGTTTTAATTCCGTGACTTTTAACAATCGCCGTTCATAAAAGTCTTGGAGACATTTGGTTATCAATGTTTCTAGCTCTTTTGTGTCCATTTCTTATCCTTATTTGCGTAACCAATGTTCTTCGCATTTTGATATTATTACTTGCTAATTCATAATAATTTGGCGATATTTCAATTCCTACATAATGTCTCGCTAACTCAATACACGCAAGGGCTGTTGTACCTGAGCCTAAAAACGGATCCAACACTATATCTCCAGGTTCTTAAAGCTTTTTCGTTTTGTAAAATGTAAGCAGCGTTCCCAGGAGTCTCTGAATCTATTTGGCCATTTCCCTGGGTAACAATTCTTTTTGCACCATATATATTCTTCAATCCAGAACCAACCTTGTTTTTTCATTTCAAGAATAAGTTCTATCACATAAGTTTGCCGTTCTCCGTTGAGTGCCCGTTCCTTTATGTTGAAAATAAATGATCCTTCCGGCTTTAACACTCGCTTAAGTTCTACTGATATAGGTAGGAACCATTGCACATATTCTCTAATAGGCACACCATCGTAAGTCATCTTTCGATTATCAGCATAAGGCGGCGAGGTTACAATAAGGTCAATGGAGTCAGTTGGAAAAGTTTGTAAGGTTGTTAGACAATTTCCGGGGATGATAGTATCTAATTCAAACATAAAAATAGCTTTCTTTAGACATCCTTCTGTTATTTTACCATCCCAAGTGTAGCATAATTGTGCCACCCACCCAGGGTAGTCTTCTTATCTAGGCAACAACGTTATCGGCGTCATCTTGTGCCAAACCATTATTCCTGATGTACTTCCTTGCATTAGCCAGCATCCAGGGTTTTGTTGTTTCCAGTATGGCATTTCCCTCCCACACCTCCCCCCAATTTTCCATATTTTTTTCCGCTACATGCCATAGGAAATCATAAATTGGCTGTTCAGGACGCTCTAAATATTTAATATTAACCACTCCAACTTCAAGTCCCATATTGCCCCCTTATGTTGGCACTGGTAAAGTTTTTCATATTATACACTTTACTATCCTGGACCTCCAGGCTATCGTGTATCATTTCTCCTTCTTAACCCACAACCTCTTCCCATCGGTTGTAAAATCTATAGCGCCGTGTTGCCAGGTCACGTATAAATGAGCATCCCCGACTTTCTGTTTCAATCGTTCCATGACCTCCGCTGTAGGGTGTCCGAATGCGTCGTTTATCCCTCCGGTAACCACAGCCGCAACAGGGTTCACTCTGGCCAGAAATCCCTCCGATGTGGAGCTTGCTGAACCGTAGTTGGCAACCTTAAGGATTGTGCTCTCCAGGTTAACTCTATCTGCCATAAGCGCCCTTTCTGTTGACTCGTCAATATCTGATGTAAACAGGAAGCTAACCCCGCCTACCTGCAATCTCAATACCATATAGTAGCCTTTGGAGTCTTCAGGTTCTAAGATTTCAAGAGTAAGATAATCACCTTCTTTTAGTTTAAGTCCACGCTCAGCCGATAGTGAGTGAACACCTTTGGCTATTAACAAATCCTCCCATGATAACGACACACCATCGGGGTCACCACGTCCCGGAAATTGAGTAATAGGCTTGGGAGGAGAGGCTGTTACCTGCCACAGTTCCTTCACCTGGTAGCGTTGCAGCGCTTCCCTCACTCCATTCATGTGCTCAGGATTACGGGTAGTAAGCACTACCAAATCAAGTTTCCGCTGCCAGAAGGGTAGCCTCTTTGCCAGTTCCAGATTCAAAGATTGCCCGCCATACCCTCCGTCAATCAGAATATAATGATTGGCCGGTGTCCGGATAAGGATAGACTCACCCTGGCTGACATTTAAGAAACTGACCTCTGCCTTACCTCGAACGGGCGCGATCAGAGTGGCTGTCCATATTAATATAGCTATGGGGGCTAAAGCGAACGTTACCGGTTTCCACGAAATTCTATCGAATAATGTTCTGGCGCGGGTTCCTATCCATCGGGCTAACTTACCTATAACACTTTCCCTGATTTTCCTATAAAAAGTCTTTAATCGTTCCCGGTAAGCAACAGTGAACGAAATACTCACTATGTGGGCGTAATAACCGATTACAAAGCTAACAGGAAGGGATTGTACCGGTATGGAGGCGGCGGGCAAGGCGGCAAACCCCTGTGATACCCACAAGAGATAGGATAAGGGAAGCCAAGCCACCCAGCCTGCTACCATACCCGGATTAGTAGAGACCAGTCCCAGCAATGCTGCTATCCCTGAAGTTATCATAATGGCTGGAAGGGCCGGCGCTGCCAGGATAGTAGCCGGTAGCCCTGCTAAAGACACCCGTCCAAAATCATAGGCGATAATGGGCCATGTGGCCACGATAGCCCCCAGGCTTACTGAGAGGCTTAACCCAACAGGGGTGGGTAAATGTATTTTCTGGGCCAATTTTTGAAAGTATGGTGTAAGATAAACGAGCCCGGCCATGGACAGGAAGCTAAGTTGAAAGGAGGTATCCCATATCATTTGAGGGCTGATCCCCACCATCACGGCAGCCGAAAAAACAAGTGCAGTAGGCGCGCTGCCCGGCCTGCCAATGTATTCGGCAATGAGAAACATACTGGCCATAATAGCTGCCCGGATTACCGGCGGCTGTCCTCCAACAAGTAAGGCATACAGCCAGACAATAACTAAAGCCACTATTATATACGTCGGACGCCGGCGTCCCAGCGCCCATACCGCCAGCCCCAGGATAATGCCCACGAGGATAGTTATATTCTGTCCGGAGATAGCCAGAAGATGAGTAGTGCCACTCTGAGCAAAAGCATTATTTATATCTCCGGGTATATCACCCCGGAAACCAAGCAGTATGCCGTTAGCCAGTGATGCCTGAGGTTCAGGAAGGGTACTGACAAGACTTTTAGCAAGCTGCTGTCTAAAAGAATAAATACCTCTCAGAAACCAGTTGCCATCGCCTGACCCTATTAATTCAACTCCAGGTTGATATACTATGGATGTAATCTCTTGCCGGGCCAGGTATGCACGGTAATCGAAACCGGGGAATTGGGGCGGGGTCTCTAATCTTCCTTGCACCCGCAATATGTCGCCGTATTGATAGGTTGCTAGTCTATCGGTCCGGAGCAGGACGAAGCCTGTTACTGGTTTCCACTCGCCGCTTAGCTTGACCTTATCCACCTGAATACGGACTTCTAATCCACGTTCCTTTAGCTCCGGGGGACTATTCACGGTCCCTAGAAACTCAACGTCTCCCTTCTCGTTATGGGCGGCGATGGACAGCTCTGGTTGAAGCGGTGTGGAGTTTGTGAAGCGTAAGCCGGCGGTTAGAAAGGCTATGATACTGAGACCAATAACCATCCAGACAGAGGGCGTCCATGTTGGCCCGGCGCTTTGCGGCTGATCTGGTTTGCGGGACTTGAATCCCCACCAGATTAACGCACCGGATATAAATATACCCGCCGACCAAACAGGCCAACCGAACCGTTGACCCAGGATAATGCCGGCGAGCCAGGCAAGGCTAAGAAATATGAGCACATTATTCCTTAAAGATATACTTAATATTTTTTATTTGGTACTCAAGACAAGCTAAATAATAGTGATTTCACCTTCACCCATTCGACAGGCTCAGGGCAAGCTCTTTTATCCTCTCCCCTCGAGGGCGAAGAGATTGGAAGCGCCTATTTTCATACGAATAACAATGTATTTTATTGACTGCTAGTTAACCGCTTCTGCGTATTACTCCCCCACGGTAATCAGGTGTTCTATCCTCTCGTAAATACGGCGGGTGATACCTGGCACCCTGGTAACATCTTCGGTAAAACGAAAAGGGCCGTATTGTTTGCGGTAATTAATAATAGCTTTAGCCAGGGTTTCTCCTATGCCTGGCAACGCCTCCAGAAGCCAAGTATCTGCCGTATTTATGTTGACTCTTTGAGGCAAAGAGGATTCATTTGTCCGGGGAATTCTCAGTTTAAACAGATTGGGGTCGGCCTGGTCGGTTGCGCCTCCGGCAGCTTTAACAAGGTCTTCAAGATGGTCGCTATCCCTGACATCGTATATACCGGGCGCGGCAACTGCGCCTTCGATGTATACCTGCCTGGTTGAAACTGGTGTGGAAGTGGGCAAAACGATTTCTACCGGCGGGCCTCGCCGGATATTAAAAGCCAGAAAGAATCCACCGACGGCAGACGCCAGTAAGAGAAACAGGGCTATGGGTAACCACCATTGCGCCTGCTTCCGAGGCATGAAGCTCCAGTTCTGGTTGATTACGGTTTTTTCTGGGGTAAAGTACCCCAGGTGATATTATCGGGTTCGCTAACCAGTTTTTTTTCTTTAGCCATATTCCGTATTTTGAGCAATGTGGAGTTTACATCCGGAGTCATTTTCACCCATTCCGGACCAGATGGAATCCAGTACGGGGAGTTAATCCGTACTATCTTAAGGTTTTTCAGGTGGAGATATATACCGAATTTGTCGTGTTGCAATTTATACCTGCATTCATACCTTTAATTTTCCCCACTACCTCCTGTATTACCTCATCAGGGGTAGAGGCGCCGGCTGTTACGCCTATACAACATTTTCCTGTAAACCATGAGTCCTGTAGTTCTTTAACGGTCTCCACTGAGTGAGTAGGCACCCCCCGGCCCTGGCAAATCTCGGCTAAGCGTCGGGTATTAGCGCTACCTTTGCCGCCTATCACAATCATAGCATCTACTGTGCCGGCTAGTTCGACGGCTGCTTCCTGCCGTTTTTGAGTGGCATCACATATTGTATTAATTATGCGTATTTCCATACCTGATGGCAATAGCTCATCTATGATTCTTTTTACGAATTCCTTAAATACTTGAGGATTCTGAGTTGTTTGAGAGAGAATGCCCAGGCGCCGCGGATATTTAGTAAACAGATTTTTTAATGACGGTTCCTTAGAAACCCTTCCACTGATTCCCGCCCATTCCAATACCCCTTTAACCTCAGGATGATCGGCGTCACCGAAGATAACGACCGAAAACCCGGCCTCGGCTAATCTTCTGGCTGCTTTTTGTTCCCGGTTTACCCAGGGGCAGGTTGTATCCACAATATTTAAGGAACGGGATTTAAGCTCGCCTAAAACTCCGGGACCTACACCGTGGGTGGTAATGGCCACTGTGGAGCTTTTCAATTCGGCTATGCTGTTAACAGGGGAAATACCCTTTTGAGTCAATCCCTCAACCACCTGTTCGTTATGAACGATATGACCCAGTGTCTGGAGTTTTCCATAGCGGCAGCTGGCTTCATCCAGCAGGCGAAGAGCGCGCCGGACTCCATAACAGAACCCCATCTCCCTTGCCAGTTTAACTTCCAAACTGGTCTCCCCTTAAAGCCGTTGGAGGAATTGGAGCTGTATTTGCGGTTGTCTGGAGGCTTTCTCCGTATACACCACGATAGTCACGAGGTAGAAGTTCGGCTATGTGTTTCATAATATAGGTGGTAAGGGAAGCGATTTCTTGCTTGCCTGGCTCGTTGGTTGAAATGGGAAGCGAAAAAGGCTGGCCAATGTTAACTGTCAACCTGGGGCGATGCAGCCACCAAAAAGGTCCCCTCATTTTCTCAGTGCCGTAAATACCAACGGGTAGAAGCTGGGAGCGGGATTCGCGCGCAATCATAACTACACCGGGTTTGCCTGTTTGTAAGCGTCCATTACGGCTCCTTGTACCTTCGGGATATATACCCAGTACTTTTCCATCCTTGAGCGCTTGATTGGCAATACGCAACGTAGCGCGGTCCACTGATCCCCGTTTTACTGGAAAAGCCCCATATGCTTTCATAATCCAACCTCCAGGGGGTCGAAATAACTCTTCCTTGGCCATAAATGTTATCCACCTGGGAAAACTTGAAGCTAATAGCGGGATGTCGGCGGTATTAAGGTGGTTGGAGACCAGAATAAGCGAACCGCTTCGGGGCACGTTCTCACATCCGTTTACTTTATGTCTGGTGAGGAGCGTGAAAAGCACTTTACAAAGTGTAATGGTAATATAATACAAAGCAGGCACGTATCTTCCCCCACAGAAACCACTAACAAGTCTCGGAAGGTGACTTACCTAAAGCCAGAGCGCATATCTTATTGGCCACCTGTTCGGCTGAGAGGCCTTCTGTATCCAGTATATAGGCATCGGTGGCTGGTTTCAAAGGAGAGGCCTTGCGGTGGATGTCCATATCATCACGGCTCTGGAGATCTGATAAGACTTCTTCGAAATTTACTTTTGGGGACTGGTCTAAAAGCTCCTGATAGCGGCGTCGAGCCCGTTCCAGAGGAGAAGCGGCCAGAAATATCTTTAGCTCCGCCTGGGGCAGAACGACGGTGCCAATATCACGTCCGGCCATGACCAACCGGCCTTCAATAGCTATGCGTCGCTGGTGACGGACCAGGGATTCGCGGACTTCGGATACTTTTGATACCAGTGAAACAGACTTTTCCACCGGAGCGGTGCGAACCTGGTGGGTTACGTCCTTACCATCCATAAGAATATTATTTTGCCCGTTCTTTCCCGTCGTTGTTAGCTGGAAGGTAGTGTTAGCGCTCATACGGGATAATGCAGCTTCGTCGTCAAAAGGGATTTTCTGCTCGATGGCTTTCCAGGTAAGCGCCCGGTACATCGTCCCGGTATCAACAAAACGGTAGCCAAGCCTGCTGGCTACCATTCTCCCTACAGTGCTTTTGCCTACAGCCACCGGGCCGTCTATAGCGATGAGCAGCGCCTTTTTGGCGCGCTGAAGGTCAGGCTGCGTCAAACTTACCTCAATAACAAATCAATGGTCTAATAGTGGGAAATGATCCTGAGTTATTATAGCGTAACAGAGGGGGAGAATTCAACCGATAGCCGGGCCTTTAAAGATAATCTAAAAAATGTTGATTATGAAGGCTATATGGGATATGTTAATCATATACATAGCCATAGTGGAGGGTTAGCATGCCGAACACAATAAAAAAGGCAAGGTATTTTTTAGACATTAAACCGGAACTCCGCAACAGGGTTAAAGCCCTCGCAGCTTTAAAGGGTAAAACCATGAAGGAGTGGCTGACTGAAGCAATAGTTGCAAAATTAGAAGATGAAATAGATACTGCTGAAGGTCTGGTATCCTTAGCCAATATTGAAGGCTCAATGTCTCTGGATGCTTATCTTGAATCGCGAAAGGACAGAAAGGTACAACCCAAGTAATCGCTGTACGTCTGTGAAGTGCCACAAACAAAGAATATAGTTATATGTGGCTACACCCGGTGGCATGCTGCCAAAGGAAGAACCATTAGATAAATGTATCGGATAGAACTAAGGCGAAAGGCTCAACGTTCTTTAGATAGGCTCCCTGAAACTGATTTCGACGCGGTTTTAAGTGCTGTAAAGGATTTGGCAAATACACCAAGTCCAAAAGGGGTTGAAAAAATAAAGAGTGCGGGCTTGTGGCGGATACGCCAGCGAGATTATAGAGTGATTTACAGTATTGACGACAAGCAACAACTTGTTATTGTAGTACGTATCGGGCATCGGCGAGAAGTAGACAGGTCAATTTGACCAGGATTTTAAGAAAACGAAAGTATCCGTCTGTTGCATAAGATTACTGGTAAAATCCTGGCATGAGAGGTGAAACAGGGAAGCTTAGTAAACTACACGTATTGGATATCAACCTTCGTTCGTTTGACATCCCACCACCACACGAATTCGCCCATTTTAATCTGCCGTTCACCCCTGCGGATAGCCCAGACAATTACGTGATAAAAACAGCGGTTGCTATCACGGTGGTCCAGAGTCCGCCTTTGTTGCCTTCCGCCGATTGAGAAAGATGGCTGGTCCTGAAAAATGTGCCGCTAGCCCGATATACCTTCTTGCGCTCGTCCCATGCCTGATCCGGGTCAAAGGGTATGCCCAGGGTTGAAGCAAGCATAGTTGCAGCCAGGTCTTCGGCATAGTCTCCAGCAATTTCTGCCGTTTGACCAAAAGCGTGATGCTCTGAAAGATAGCCGTAGTGCTTTTTGTTCTTCGGCGTGGCAACACCGATCGACGCGGATATCAGCCTGTTCGGCTCGTCGGTTTCATTCCTGGCCATCACGCAATAGACAATCTGCCCGTCAGTCAATTCCCGAATACATTCATTTTGGGGCACAATCTTGCAGAGAGGTGGCAGGATACTGGATACGTTCACGAGATTAAAACGCTCGATGCCAGCGCTACGCAAGGCAAGCTCAAAAGAAGAGAGTCTGTTCTTATCGACGCCGACACCCTTGGTCAGGAACATCATCTTTGGTACTATCATCGATCCTCCTGAAAAAATCCCTGCACAAACATGGGATAACCACGTGGACGTAGTTTTCGGAGCCGACGGGTCGGAACAGCCTCAGTGCTGAAGGCTGATCATACCCTTTTCGTCCTTCCTTCCAGCCAACGCTTGAAGGATGCCTGGCTCTCTCCCGAGGCACGTCCTGCGAGCAGGCCTTCCACGCTAATGTCCTCGTCCAGGTCGTCCCAGTTTATACCCTGGCCCCTCCCTATCAATCGCCACCTGCCCCGTTCCTTTGGAGTGGCGTGCAAGAGCCTGGGATACCAGGCCAGTGGTACCGAGATAGCCCTGCCGTCGTTCAACTCTACAATCAATATATCGTTGGTAACTTCCAACCCGACAACATTAAACATGTTTGTTCATCATTTATTTATAAGCCTGTCCGCGAGGCAGAATAGCTAAAACATTTACAACCCGTTTGAGCAAGTCTAACTCATAAATTATCCTGAGATTACCCACCCTATATCTATATTTCCCAGCCATTGCTTTAAGAGGCTTAATGTTTGCTCCTTGGATAGGTTCTAATTCCAAGTTACCGAAACACTTATCGAGTCTTTCGGCAGTATCGGTGCTCACCTTGTTATAATATTTTAAAACTTCCTTAGAGAGAGCTATTTTAAACTTTAGTGCGTTTGACATCCCGCCACCATACAAACTCTCCCTTTTGAATCTGCCGTTCACCTCTATGGAGGATGGCAAGTTCCTTAGCGGTAAACTCCTCTTCCTGATCTTTTAGCCATTCTGCAAATCTCAGTAATATTCGACTCTCATCCTCTGAAAGCTCACCAACAATCTTTTTTAAGTCTTGTTTAGTTGCACTCATGATACTATACCTCTGTTAACAATTAAGGTTGCCTCACCACTGGACAAACATCGGCATAACCACGTGCACATAGTTTTCTGAGCCGACGGGGCGGAACAGACCGGGGCTGGAGGGTGTGGTAGCTTCCAGCGCTACCTGGCTTTCCTTAATAGCGGAGAGCACATCGGTAAGGTATTTGGCGTTGAAAGCTATTTTGGCGTTATCTCCCTTAACCGTGGCGTCAATATCACCCACGTTTTCACCTATCTCCTCAGCACGGGCGGAGAGGGTCAACTTTCCCATATTGAGCTCGCCACCCGAAGCCACTATCAGGCGGATAATGCCGCTGGCATCACGGGCAAATATGGAGGCAGTTCTGGTGGCTTTGAGGAATTCCGAGGTGTTGATAACGGCGCGACTGGTGAAGCTCTGGGGTATAAGCTGCGAGTAGTTGGGGAAGGTCCCCTGAATAAGCTGTGAGACCAGTTCGGCATTTTTCAGCCGGAATAGTATCTGACTTTTAGTGGGGCTAACTGTTATCTCAACCGATTCCTCCTGCTCGGAAAGGAGCCGGCTGAGTTCAGATAATGCTTTAGCCGGGATGATAATCCCTGTTTTACCTTCCACCGGGGATAATAAAGAAGCCTTATAAACAGCCAGACGGAAACCATCAGCGGCAGCCAGGGTAAGGTTGCTGCCCTCAAACTCGGCGTGGACTCCGGTAAGCACGGGACGGGTATCTTCGGTGGCGGCGGCAAAGGCAACCTGACTGATAGCCTGCTGGAGAACCTCAGCGTCTATTTTGGCATCCATGCCTTCGGCAATTTTAGGAATAGGCGGGAAATCATCAGCATCAACACCGCTGACTTTAGCCTCAACCCTGGCGCAGCGGACGCGGAGAGTTTTGCCATTTAGAGCTATATCCACTTTGTCGGCCGGCAGTGTATTAACGAAATCCGTTAGAAGGCGGGCCGGGACTGTTATAGCGCCCTCTTCTTCTACCTTGGCGCCAACCCAGTAGGATAAAGCAATTTCCAGGTTGGTGGCGGATAGTTTTAACCGGCCTCCATCGGTAGACATCAGTACATTATTAGTTATAGGTAAAGTAGTCCGGGTAGCTACAGCCCTGCCAACAATACCCAAACCCTTAGCCAGATTCTCTTGCATGCAAGATAAGTTCATATTAATCTCCTTCACAGATAATAAAATCAAATGTCTATTGGTCCGTTAACATTGTGTTGTTTAATATACCACAACATGCGGGGGTAGGCAATGGGTGTAACACCATAGAAGCTATCTTATTCGCAGTAGAGTTCCGGGGATTCGGCAATGGACAAAGGCACATTTATCTGGAAATGACCTGAAACGGTAAAGAAAGCTAGTACATCGGCCTGTCTCGATGTGGTGTTATCATCATCTAATGGTTGCCCTATGAAATAAGGAATGATAAACTGAAATGTATAGTAAAAAGGTATAGGGTCCATTAAAGTGGAAGGGAGGGATATTATATGATGTGGGGGCCTTTCTCCGGAGGGTGGAGTTGGGGTGGTATGATTATTGGTGGGATATTAATGATACTCTTCTGGGTGGCGCTTATAGCGCTGGTAGTGTGGGTAGTCAGGTTGATTATCAGGCAAGGGCAACCGCCACGTGAAGGGCCATCGCAATCACCGCTGGATATCGCAAAGTCACGCTACGCCAGAGGGGAAATAACCAGGGAGCAATTCGAGCAACTAAAACGGGATTTAATGTAAACAGGAAAAATGCCAAGATGATAAAAGTAATACCTCAGGGAACGGTTACCTCACCCCAGGGGTTCCTGGCAGGCTCAACCAGCGCTGGAATAAAGAGCAAGTCGAAGGAGTTAGACCTGGGACTGCTTTTTTCCCGGAATCCGTGTACCGCAGCAGGGGTTTTCACGCAGAATAAGGTTAAGGCCGCGCCTGTGCTGTTATCTATGGAAACGCTAAAAAAGAGGCAGGCCCAGGCAGTAATAGTGAATTCGGGATGCGCCAATGCAGGCACGGGTGAAAAGGGGCTGGAGGACGCCCGCGAAATGGTTTCACTGGCAGCCAGAAAGCTGGGAATCTCTGCGGATAAAGTACTCGTGGCCAGCACCGGTGTAATCGGCGTCAATATCTCTGTAGATAAAGTGCGTTCGGGTTTGGAGAACATAAAACTCCTGCCCACCGGTGGCTATGAATTAGCCAGAGCTATTATGACCACCGACGCCTGGCCGAAAGAACGAGCTGTCGAGATTGAATTCGACAGTCGCCGTTGCGTAATAGGTGGTATTGCCAAGGGAGCAGGGATGATCCATCCCAACCTGGCCACATTGCTGGTCTTCCTCACTACCGATGCCGCAGTGGAAGCAAATTTCCTCCAAACAGCTCTCAAGAAAGCGGTTGATGCCTCTTTCAACATGGTAACAGTGGATGGAGATACCAGCACCAATGACTCGGTTATAATTTTGGCTAACGGTCTGGCCGGAAACAAGTCTATTACCCAGGGTACGCCGGTCGGGAGGTTGTTTCAACGGGCGCTGGAGGAGGTTTGTGTTTTCCTGGCCAGAAGCGTCGCCTGTAACGCCGAAGGCGCCAGCCACCTTATAGAAATAAATGTTGAGGGCGCAGTCAGCCAACTGCAGGCGCGGCGGGCGGCCCGCACGATTGCCGGCTCTAACCTGGTAAAGACGGCAGTGCATGGCGCTGATCCGAACTGGGGCCGTATACTGGCAGCCGTGGGTCGGAGTGAGATTGAATTAGATGAAAACAAAATAGATATATATATTGGAGACATTTGCCTGATGAAGGGCGGCAAGCCTCAGACTTTCGACAAGAACGAGGCACAGGACTTACTGAGGAAAATGGTTGTGGGCATAAGGGTAGGGTTGAATTTGGGAAGTGGAAGATCAACGGGATGGGGCTGCGACCTGAGTGAGGAGTATGTGCTAGAGAACAGCGCATATACGACGTAAACCAGCAGGTAAATTCCAAGCACCAAGCACCAAAATACAAACAACGAAGGATTTAGCGGAGTAGGGTGGGGTTAGTCGAGTCCCAGGTACATAGAGGCGAGACATAACCCATCCTTAAAAAGGTTTATTGTCTGATATTTAGAAAGTTTTATTTAAAGGGAGAATCATTCATACTCCTTGCAGGGGGCACCACGAATTAAGAAAATAGCTTATAATCCTCTCGCCCCTTTGGGGAGAGAATTAAAGAGAGGGATTTCCCAGTCCAACTACACTTACCCTCTTCCTTACCTCTCCCTTTTAGGGCGAGGGGAATAAAGTCTATTTTCGGGAGAAATTACTTCAAATACGAAGATCGTTTATAGAGGCTAAAACTGAAATAAAAATGATTGTCATTAAAATCGGTGGCTCCACTTTAGGCAGCCAGGATACCACCTTTGAAGACCTGGTAAGTCTGCAAAAGCAAGGCCAACAGGTGGCGGTAGTGCATGGGGGCGGCGCCCTGATAACCGACTGGCTTAAAAAGCAGGGCGTCGCCACCCGTTTTGTTCGGGGTCTTCGGGTTACCGATGAGGCAACGCTGGCGGTGGTGGTAGCGGTGCTGGCCGGCGTGGTCAACAGCGATATCGTTGCCAGGATTAACTCGCTGGGGGGTAAGGCCGTCGGTCTGAGCGGTGTAGATGGGGGTTTGTTACACGCGCGTATCCAGGACCCGGAGATAGGTTTAGTGGGCGAGGTGGTTAAGGTGGATGTCAAGCCTGTCAAGGCGCTATTGAGAGCCGGTTTTATATCGGTAATCGCTCCGTTAGGGCTTATGGTAACTAACAACGGTTCAAGCCAGATACTCAATGTCAACGCCGATACAGCGGCTGCTGAAATCGCTATCGCTCTGAAGTCTGATAAGTTTATTTTGCTAACAGATGTAGCCGGCGTCCTGGATAAACAAGGTAAGGTAATAGACAATTTAACTCTCAGGGAAGCGCAGGATTTAATATCCAGAGGTGTAGCCGCCGGGGGTATGGTACCCAAACTGGAAGCGTGTTTAAGAGCAGTGAGACATGTCCCTATAGCGAGAATAATTGACGGACGGAAGGCTAATGCGTTAAGGGATGAGTTGGAAGGAATTGGGCAAGGCACAACCATAAGGAGCTAAAAGTGTCGGAAATAGACTGGAAAGCCTTAGAATCTAAATACTATATGCAGGTTCGGCAACGTGACCCTGTGGTTCTGGTCCGGGGCAAGGGTGTCAGGGTTTGGGATGACCGGGGGAGAGAGTTCCTGGACTTTGTCGGGGGTTGGGCTGTGAATAGCCTGGGACACTGCCATCCCGTGCTGGTAGAGGCGTTGCATGAGCAAGCCCATAAGCTGATACAAGTATCCAATCAGTTCTACTCGGTACCCCAACTTCAATTAGCTGAGCTACTCGTAAAGAATAGCTGTATGCAACGTGTATTTTTCCAGAGCAGCGGAGCTGAGGCCAACGAAGGGGCTATAAAGCTGGCACGCCGCTATGGTAAGCTCAAGCTGGGCGGCGCCTACGAAATTATTACAGCACTGAACTCTTTTCACGGGCGTACGCTGACTGCGGCAGCAGCCACCGGCCAACCCAAATATAACGAACCCTTTATACCCTTGACCCCGGGGTTTATCTACGTGCCATTTGACGATATAGAGGCTATAAAGAAAGCTACCACCGGGCACACCTGCGCCATTATGTTGGAGCCAGTACAGGGTGAAGGTGGAGTCAACATTCCCCATCCGGACTATCTTAAACAGGTAAGGGCCTGGTGCGATGAGAAGGGCATCCTGCTTATCCTGGATGAGATACAGACCGGACTGGGCAGGATTGGTAAGCTATTCGGCTATCAGGTCTATGGGGTTGAGCCAGACATTATAACGTTGGCCAAGGGACTGGGGAGCGGTGTGCCTATCGGGGTATTTATGGCTAAGGAACAATGCTCTGTATTCCAGGCCGGCGACCACGGCACAACCTATGGCGGGAATCCGTTAATGTGCGCTGCGGCATATGCGGTAGTTAAATATGTAATAGAGAATGATATTCCCGGTAACTCCCTAAGGGTGGGGCAATATCTACTAACCAAACTACAACACATAAAAGGTGAGTATCCGATTGTGAACGACGTGCGAGGCATGGGGTTGTTGGCTGCGCTGGAACTCAAAGAGGATATAGCCCAGCAGGTGTTGATGGCCTGTCTGGATAAGGGCTTGCTGATCAACCGCATAAAACCAAATCTGCTCCGCTTTATGCCTCCATTGATAACGACCGAGGGCGATGTGGATGAGGCGGTTGGGATATTGGAGAGAGTATTAGCTTAGAAATAAATCTATTTGACACGTAATTCTGACAATGTTAAAGTAATACCGTGGAGAATGGTAATACTTTCAGATACAATAAGGGATAATAGAATGAAGAATTCGACATCTACCGTTACTGTAAAGGGACAGGTAACCATACCGCTGGAAATCCGCAAAGCCCTGGGCCTAAAACCCAGAGACAGAGTAACCTTTGTCCTGGAGGATGGCATGGCCAGGATATTGCCCTGGAGATCGAAGCTTGAAGCTGGGTTCGGGGCTGTAAAACCAAGTAAGACGCCAGAAGACTTTAAAGAGCTACGCCGCATGGCGATGGAAGAGGTTGCTCAGCGAGCGCTGGAGAAAGTTTGACAGGTAAGGCTTTTCTGGACACAAATATTATTCTAGCGTATCTACTTAAAGATAACCCCGAAAGGTCGCAGAAGTCGTTTCAACTGCTGGGGCAGGCTGAACGGAATGAAATCCAGCTTTACGCCACTGAGTTGGTAATAGCGGACGTTGTCTGGATTCTTCAAGGAACAAGATATCGTATGCCCCGTAGTATGATACGCGATTTACTCCTTCCTGTAATCGAGCTTCCCGGGATACGGCTCGCCAACAAGGGTTTATACCAGGAGATATTCAGTCTATATGTAGATTCGAAAATAGACTTCATTGATGCGCATAATGCGGTGGTCATGCAACGGCTTGGCCTCAAGGATATATACAGCTATGACAAAGACTTTAATAGAGTGCCCGGCGTTAACAGACTGGAGCCATAGCCTCATAATTTCACATGGATTACATACACAAAGGAGTATTCATGTCAAATAAAGTAATATTAGCCTATAGCGGCGGCCTGGATACCTCGGTGGCCGTGCACTGGCTCAAAGAGAAATACGATATGGATGTCATTACCCTCACCATTGATGTGGGCAATGAAAAGGATTTTAACGCTGTTCAGGAAAAGGCATTGAAGGTCGGCGCTATAAAAGCCCTGGTCCGGGATGCCAAAGAGCTATTTATAAAATACTTTGTATGGCCGGCTCTCCAGGCTGATGCCCTCTATGAAGGTCAGTACCCTCTGGCCACCGCTTTATCGCGGCCTCTTATGGCCAAGCTACTCGTGGACGTAGCCCGCGAAGAAGGGGCCGTTGCAGTGGCTCATGGCTGCACCGGCAAAGGCAACGACCAGGTGCGTTTCGATGTCGGCGTTTCCACCCTTGACCCCGGGCTTAAAATCATCGCCCCGGCCCGTGAATGGGGTATGACCAGGGAACAGACCATCGCCTATGCCAAAAAACACAGTATCCCGATACCGGTAACTATTGGCAGCCCCTACTCTACGGACGAGAACCTCTGGGGCCGCAGCATCGAGTGCGGGATGCTGGAAGACCCCTGGAACGAGCCTCCTGAGGAGATATTTACTTTGACAGCCTCGCCTCAAAAAGCCCCCGCCGAACCCGACTACGTCGAGATAACTTTTAAGCAAGGTGTGCCCGTTTCTCTGGATGGCGAGATAATGGATGGTGTGAGCCTGGTTAAAAAGCTGAATGAGCAAGCGGGGAAGCACGGCGTGGGAAGGATTGACCATCTGGAAAACCGCCTTGTAGGTATAAAATCCAGAGAGATTTATGAAGCTCCGGCAGCAGTTGCTCTTCTAAAGGCACACTTAGCGCTGGAGGCTATGACCCTATCCAAACAACAGGTCAGGTTTAAAGAGAGGGTGACGCAGGAATATGCCGACCTTATTTACAACGGCCTCTGGTTTACCTCCTTGCACCAGGACCTGGCCGCCTATATCCAGAGCACTCAACGCCACGTGACAGGCACAGTCCGGATGAAGCTCTTTAAAGGGAGTTGCCAGGTGGTAGGTAGAAAATCGCCTAAATCATTGTACAACTTTGCGCTGGCTACATACGATAAAGGGGATAAGTTCGACCAGGGTTCATCGTTGGGATTTATCCACATCTGGGGGCTACCGGTCAAGCTACAAGCCCAAGTCCAGTTGCTGGGTGAAACGGAAGGGCCTTTAAAAATTATCGGGCCAAAGGAAGAAGAGGAATAGGTTTTATCCCATGATAGAACGGGCTGAAAAAAGAGACATATTCGGCGGACTGACCGATAGGGAGCGCCGCCTCAAGAGCAATACACAGACAAATATCTACCGGGACTGTATTGCTCAGGAGCAACGCGGGCGGGTGGATGGGGATGTAAATCCTGTCAGGCTGAATTCTACATCAGCAGCCGTGTTCAGTCGTATGGTTAAAGATAAGGCTAAAGAGTTGGGCATAAGCGCAATCGGGATTGCTGAAGTAAATCAAGATTATGCCTACAAAGATAAGACCATCCCAGGTAAATATGCTATCTCGCTGGCTATGGAGATGGATAAGGATAAAGTTAATCTGGCCCCCGGCCCGGATGCCGAAGAGGAATTCTGGCGGGTCTATTACGAGCTAGGAGAGGCCAATGTAAAACTGGCAGAGTTTATCCGAGAAATGGGCTACCCGGCTTATTCCCACCACCCCCTGGGGACAGGCTGGCTGTTGATGATACCTTTCGCGATAGCTTCCGGAATTGCATTGTTGGGTAGACTGGGATTGGCAATGGCTCCGAAAATGGGTCCCAGAATGCGACTGGCCTGTGTGACAACAGACTTACTTCTGGCAATCGACCGGACGCCAGTGTCCCATAGGGCAGATTTTTGCGACCGGTGTCTGGCCTGCTACAAAGCCTGCCCGGCCCAGGCAATAGCGAAAGAACTGACGGTTGAGCGTGGCATTGAAAGATATATACTGGACTGGCAAAAATGCCGTTCTTATTCTAACTATCACAACGGGTGCGGGATATGCTTGAAGGTATGCCCGTATGATAAGATGATGGGGAAGAAGGGCAAGTAATATCATGTTGGGGCAAATTGGCGTAGCGAACATTAAGATAGCTGAGAAGCGCGAACTCCAAAATGAGTACACGCTCAGAATCCGTGTAGTGGAAGGAACTGTTGCTAGAAAAATCTCCTGGGTAAATTTGGAAAGACCCACATCGAATTCTGAAGATGTTGACCTGTATGGAGGGCTATACACGATAAGAGACTGGTCTTATCATGATAGCGGTTATTTTCACCTGAAAGCCGCGAGTTTGAAAAATCCGGATAGACCGGGGGGCATGTCTAGTGTAGTATTAGTATCCCCGATGTGGAAACGACAGCGGTTGCAACAAATGGGAAGCTCGGAACTCATCTCGGCGTTCATTTTACGCCTTGACACCAAGGATTTGGGTGCCTTCCCAACGTTCGAACCCAATAAGGAGTACTCTGACATTGTGACAATTGACCTAAACGCGTTTGCCACTAGGCCCAACTCGGTTACCGTGAAGCTGACCGCTGCAAGAAAGGGCAACTTTTTCGAACCTATACCAGAAAGTCCCTACTTCAGGCGAATATTTGAATTCGAACCTGAAAAATTGTGGCTGATTATTAGCGTGGAGAGGAATTAGGAATGTCCCAACCACTCCGTTCCCGCTTTAACCAGGAAGTGAATAAGGCAGTCCAGGCGTTTATAGCCTCACTTCCATACGACCGCCGACTCTACCGGCAGGATATAGCTGGCTCGATAGCTCATGCCCGCATGTTAGCCCGACAGGGCATAATAACAGACAAAGATGCGGAGCTGATTATCATGGGTTTATCCTCGATACGGGAGGAGGTCGAGCAGGGTAAGTTCGTTTTTAAAAACGAACTTGAAGATATCCACATGAGCATCGAAGCGCGTCTCACTGAGAAAATCGGGGATACGGCCAAAAAACTCCATACCGCCCGGTCCCGCAACGACCAGGTGGCCACGGACCTGCGCCTGTATGCAAAAGAGGCAATCGTCAATACCCTGCGCCATCTCGTTGACCTGCAAAGGTCGCTGGTTGACCTGGCTGAATCAAACCATGATGTTATCATGCCGGGCTATACTCATTTACAGAGAGCGCAACCAGTCTTGTTAGCCCATCACCTTCTGGCCTATTTTGAGATGCTGGAGCGGGATAAGGACCGCTTCGAACATGCCCTCGACCATGCCGATGTTATGCCCCTGGGTTCAGGGGCGCTGGCTGGAGTGCCCTATCCGATTGACCGCGCCTTCGTAGCACAAGAGCTAGGTTTTTCTAAATTAAGCCAGAATAGCCTGGATGCGGTTTCCGACAGGGACTTTGTGCTGGAATACGAAGCCGCAGCCAGCATAGCCGTTATGCATCTATCCCGGCTGGCTGAGGAGGTTATACTATGGTCTTCAGCGGAGTTTGACTTTATCGAGGTTGATGATGCTTTTGCCACCGGCTCATCCATGATGCCTCAAAAGAAGAACCCCGACGTAGCTGAACTGGTCAGGGGCAAGACGGGTCGGGTATATGGACATTTGCTGGGTCTATTGACGACGCTTAAGGGATTGCCTCTTTCCTATAACCGTGACTTACAGGAAGACAAAGAGGGCTTCTTTGACACGGTTGATACCTTGCTATCCAGCCTTGAGGTGTTCACCGGGATGATGGGCACTCTGAAAGTCAAAGCGGGTAAAATGAGGCAGGCATCGGAGGGGAATTACACGCTGGCTACTGACATTGCGGATTACCTGGTAAAAAAGGGGATTCCTTTCCGTGAGGCGTACAGTGTCGTGGGAAATCTGGTTAAGTACTGTGTCGAGAAGGGGAAAGGATTTAGCCAGCTAAGTATCAAAGAATACCGGCAGTTCTCGTCGTCTTTCGCTGAAGATGTGCTGTCAATAACAGTGGAAACATCGGTTAAAGCCCGTATGGAAATAGGCGGAACCGCCCCATCTCAAGTAGCTGAAGCCATTAAACGGGCCAAACAGATTATAGAAGAAAACTAGCGAGTGGCTTTAGCCTGCGTGCGCAGACACCGGGTACAGACTTTCATGCGTTTTTCAACGCCGCCTAAAGTTACTGTAGCTTTATGAACATTAGGCATCCAGCGCCTTTTAGTATGGCGCTTGGAGTGGCTTACATTATACCCGAACCGGGGTCTTTTCCCGCAAATATCACATTCCAATTTTTAGCTCCCCTTGTTGATAAACCCCTTTGACTTGTGATTATTTTCTGTTACAATGCACTTGTTTAGAATAACATAGTCTGTGGGGTAAATCAATAACCGATATGCAGTTTCGAACCATATTATATGATAAGTCCGACGGCATCGCCACGATAACATTGAACCGGCCCAAAAAGCTTAATTCCATGGATATTTTAATGTATGATGAGGTTGGTTCAGCTTTTAACCTGGCGGAAAATGACAGGCAGGTCAGGGTGGTTATCCTTACCGGAGCAGGGGAACGTGCGTTTTGTGCCGGGGATGACATCAGCATTTTCAAGGGCGTTGAGCGCAGTGGGGTACGTGTTTTCCTGAAACGGGTTATGCCGGTTATGATGAACATCGAAAAAATGGAGAAACCGGTCGTGGCCGCCGTCAATGGTTTTGCTTTAGGCGGCGGGTTTGAGTTTGCTCTGGCCTGTGATATCACGATAGCGTCGGAAAATGCTACCTTCGGTTTACCGGAGGGCCGTATCGGGCTTATGCCGGCGTTTGCTATTCTCAGACTGCCACAGATAATCGGGATAAAGCGGACCAAGGAACTGGCTTTGACCGCCGAGGCGATCAGCGCCAAAAAGGCGTTGGAAATGGGCATAGTTAACCTGGTAGTTCCGTTTAATAAATTACAGGAAACCGCCAGAGAAATGGCAATGAAAATTAAGGACATAGCACCCTTATCGGCAGCTTTAACGAAAGCTGCTATTAACCGGCATAGCGGAGGCGAAGAGTTAGAATATACTACCGAAGCCATTAGTTTCCTTTTTAAAACAGCGGACCATAAAGAGGGTTATAAAGCATTTCTGGAAAAGCGGGCGCCTCAATTTAAAGGTAAATAAATAACGGAGTAAAAGTTTATTATGAAAATACATCCCAAACTTAAGTGCGACTCTTGCGGCCAGCCAGTTAAAACGGCCGGCGATGCCCTGGCAGTCTGGGAACCGTGGAAATCGTATTACGACCACCAGGACTGGCTTAAACTAAAACCTATTATGAAAATTGTCCATAAAGCCAAAGCCTGTTCCGCAGAAACCCTTAAGGAATATTCCCATTCTATGGAGCTGTCTGAAATAGCCACAGGAAAGGCGCGGGACGACCTCAATGCAATGGTCTGCGATATGGAATTATCTAAACTCAACCTATCTTTACTCCTAAAGCGAGCCTTCAGCGATTTCGATGAGGCTGAATTCTTTAAATTCAGTGTGGAAGATTATCAAAATTATCACAAAAAATCCGTAGATTGGTAACAAGATTAAACAAGAATTGAGAAATGGAGCCAATACATGATTAAAAGCATTGCCCACATCGGAATAGCCGTAAAGAATATGGATGATGCAGTTAAAGCCTACAAAGCCCTTGGGCTAAAGCTGGAAAAAGTAGAGTCTGTGCCGGAGCAAGGGGTAAAAACAGGATTCCTGCCCGTAGGTGGGGGTTATGTGGAATTCCTCGAGGCACTTAACGCAGAGAGCGGCATTGCCAAATTCATCGAGAAACGCGGCGAGGGCATCCATCACATCTGTCTTGAGGTGGACAACCTTGAGAAAGAGCTTCAATCCCTTGCGGCAAACGGGGTTGAGCTGATTGATAAACAGCCACGGAAAGGGGTCGAGGGGAAAATCGCCTTCGTTCATCCCAAATCAACCAAAGGTGTTTTAATAGAACTGGTAGAAAAACATAAGTAAGTGACAGGTGAGTATATTGCCTGCAATCACGAAGAATATATATCTCTTTTGAGACTGGAGGAGCTATGATACTCCGTTTTAGCCATTTTGGACACGCTGTAAAGAGCATAGACGAGGCATTACCCGTATATAAAAAACTGTGGGGGCTTAAGCCGTCAACCCGGACTGAGTTTCCGGAAGATGGGGCTATAAACGCTTTGCTCCCGGTCGGGCAGAACTATATAGAGCTTCTCCAACCCACGTCGCAGCAGAGCAGCCTCGCAAAGTTTATCAGCCAGCGGGGAGAAGGCATGTACCATCTTTCCTGGGTGGTGGATGACGTAGATAAAGAGATTAAATCACTACGTTCGAAAGGGGCGCAGGTTGCGGAAACGCCGCCTCAGACGAACCTTATTACCAAGAGGGGTTGGATCCATCCCCGTTCGACGATGGGACTTTTGATCGAGCTTGTGGATGAAAAGCTATTATCACACCTGGGACACCTGCCGAAGAAGGGACCTCAGCCCGGCAGCCAGGTAGTTGCCTGGACACATGTGCACCATGTGGTCAAAAACATCGACCAGGCGTTGGCGATGTATGATAGGCTCTGGGGTTTAAAGGCTATTAAACGAGCTACTACGCCGCTCCAGGGTGTAAAAAATGCAATCGTCCGTATCGGTAAGATGAATTATATCGAACTTTTGGAACCCACTGATCCCAAGGGTCTTATAGCTAAATTCATAGAAAAACGTGGCGAAGGTCTCAGAAGTTTTTGTTTCACCGTAGATAATTTCAAATCCGCTATTACCTCTCTAAAAAAGAAGGGCGTAGAGTTGTACGAGGCATCGGACGCTCCAGGAGACTTTCAGATAAAAAGCGCCTGGATAAGTCCCAAATATACAAGAGGCTTACTGGTTGAGATATGTGAACACCGTGAGCTTCTTGCCTGGCAAGACCCGGAACTAAAATTATAATTCAATAATAGGAGGTATTAACCTTGCCACCTCACGGGATGATAAGAGTATTAGTAGCCAAACCTGGACTGGACGGCCATGACCGTGGAGCCAAAGTAGTGGCCAGAGCGTTAAGAGATGCCGGTATGGAGGTAATCTACACCGGTATCCGGCAAACACCGGAGATGATTGTTGAAGCTGCCCTCCAGGAAGATGTAGATGTGGTTGGATTAAGTATATTATCCGGCGCCCATATGGAGCTATTTCCGCTCATTGTAGACGGACTTCGTAAAAAGGGTCTTGGAGACAGACTGGTTGTTGCCGGCGGTATAATACCCGAGGAAGATATTACATCTCTGAAAAAATTAGGTGTAAAAGGGATATTTGGACCGGGTACTTCTACCAAGGATATTATTAATTATATTAACACAGAGGTAGGACGGAAAAGTTAGTATATTATGCCTTTAAATCATAAATTATCATTCTTATGAGCTTTTCACTATCCCCTTACCATGTTATAATGGCAACGTATTAGGAGGAATGTTTTTGCGAGACTACGAGTTGACGGTTATTGTTAATCCCCAGGTTGATGAGGAATATTTAAAAGCTACTGTGGATAAAATAAGCCGATGGATTACGGACAAGGGGGGAAATATCTCCCAGTTCGAACCACAGGGCAAACGGAAATTGGCTTACCCGATAAAGAAATTTATGGAAGGTAACTACTTACTGGCAAAGTTTCAATCGGATGCCAAAGCAACCAAAGAAATTGAAACCAATCTTAAAATGGCTGAAGACGTGTTACGCTACCTGTTAATTAAAGTTGGTGAATAGAATACCGTAATAGACCGCCCATTTCTGCTTTAATAGAAGGAGACGGTGTATATATATGGCAAGTTTGAACAAAGTAATGCTGATTGGTAATATAGGTAGCGATCCAGAGATGCGTTTCACGCCTACCGGGAGTCCGGTTACCTCGTTCGCTATGGCGGTCAGCAGGAATTTTACTACGCGTGAAGGTGAACGACGTCAGGAAACCGAATGGTTTACTGTGGTAACATGGAATAGGTTAGCAGAAACTTGCAACCAATTTTTAACAAAAGGCCGGCGTGCCTACGTTGAAGGAAGACTGAAAACCCGTTCCTGGGAAGGCCAGGACGGACAAAAAAGATTCAGGAACGAGATAATAGCCAACCGTGTCGTTTTTCTTGACCGCCAGGTTTCTTCCACTCCAGCCGATGGCGCTTCTACACCATCAGCAGACGAAACCGCGATACCACAGGACGACATGGATGCGGAGGATTTACCCTTTTAAAAAGTTCTTCTCGTTCAAAGTAATATTTTTACCATCGAGCTTAATAATTGTTTAAAGGAGATGCATGGTTCCATTTGGACAGGGCAAACCCAAATTCAGAAAAGATAATAAAAAAGATGGCAAACGAGAAGGCAAAGGGAAATATGTTCCTAAGCGGAAGGTATGCGGTTTTTGTGTGGACAAAGTGGAGACAATTGAATATAAGGACTCGTCCAAGTTGCGCCGTTTTATCTCCGACCGTGGGAAGATAGAACCACGACGTCGCACAGGCACATGCGCCAAGCACCAAAGGTCCCTGGCCATTGCCATTAAGAGAGCCCGGCATCTGGCCTTATTGCCATACACCCCAATGCATATACGCAGGTCCGGAATAGTTTTGCCTCAAACCTCACTTCCGGCTCCGCACTTCGAGCAAAAAGTAAACGATACCTGAATATCACCTTAATCCGTATCTACTTTGAACGTTTTTAAAGAAACATTACCCCCCGGCTTACCGGGGGGTTAATTTCAAAAGGTCGGCTTTAATCCATCATTTAGTGGGGGGTACCTCTTGGCGAAAAAGTCCCACGTTACACCTGTAAAACAGCCAACACAACGTCAAATTTCCCGTTGGCAAAAAGAACGTAAAAGACAGCGATTCATTTTTTTAATTGGATTATCAGTTATCGTCCTTATAGTTGGTGTGTTGGGATACGGGTATTTTACTTCCCAATTAGCTCCACGGTGGCAAACTGCAATTCAGGTCAATAATACTAAATTTAACACACAATATTATGTAAACTATTTGCGCGCTATTTTAGGTAACCGCGCCAATGATGCAAGCGCCATCGGCGGTATTACCCCGACTCTGGTTGGAGAAATACAGGACATCGAGCTGATTAAACAGTCGGCACGGGATTTCGATATTTCAGTAAGTGAAGAGGACATAAATCAATATATTCGCGATAGCCTGGTAAAACCGGATGAGAAAGATAAAATCACCGAAACAGAAATTCAAGATCGGACAAATAAGTTTATTTCCAACCTCCCTTTTTCATTGGCGTTTTTTAAAGAGGTTGTTTCCAATGATATTTTCCGAACTAAATTCAGAGAAAAAATAGAAAGCAAGGTGCCAACCGAGGCCGAGCAAGTTAAGTTGAGCGCTATCCGCTTAGAGGACGATGTGACAGCTACGGAAGTCCGCACCAAATTGGATGGCGGTGGTGATTTCTCGGCATTGGCCAAAGAGTATTCTAAAGACGAGAATTCCAAGGATAAGGGCGGTGACATAGGGTGGGTATCGAGGGGTGTTTTCCCCGAATTGGATGAAGCGGCCTTCTCCTTGCCTGTCGGGAATACCAGTCAACCAATCGCCACACCCGGCGGTTACTTTATCATCATGGTAACGGAGAAAAAGGCATCAAGTCCAATTAGCGATGAGGCCCTGGCAACTCTTAAATCCCGGGCTTTTACTAAATGGATCGATGAAGCCAGGAAAAATAATAAGCTTGAAAATTACCTTGTTGATAAAACAACCGGGAATGTGGAGCCGAAAATATTAAGCTGGATAGTAAACCAGTTAAAGTCATAATTATATCCGTTTTGAAGCTTACCGGTCCGATGGCCTTAGGGTTGTGTTTAAAATAGCCGCTATGACAAAGGATACCGATGCTACCAAAAAGGCTATCGTATAGGTGCCGGTAACATCCACCACAAACCCTGCCAGCAAAGCGCCCAGTCCTCCTAATCCAACCCCCACGCCGGTGATTATCCCGGTAAGCTCGCCGGCCGATCGGGTACCGAACAAATGGCTGACTAACCCCGGTAATATGGGCACCCTCGTGCCGTGGGAAAATCCAAAGAATATAGTAAAAAGATAAAACATCCATATATCCCTGGAATATATGAGCCATATCAACGTTCCGCTGCCAATAACACAAAACAGTACCATGCTTTTTTTCCAACCGAGTTTGTCTGCTGCGACACCGCCTACTATCCTGCCGGGAACACTCATCCCTCCAATAAATCCCATGGCCGCTGCAGCGACGCCAGGGGTTACGCCGCTTTCAATAGCATAGGGAATGAAATGGACTGCTACCAGGCTTATGGGAAGAACACTGAACATATATCCGATAGCAAGAAGATAAAAATTTAAGCTCTTCATGGCCTGTCCGGCGGTCCGGACGGTAGCTACATCCGGTGAGACAGTCGCATTGGATGCAGGAGAATCGGCTGTAACACCATACGGCCGAAGACCCTTTTCCTCCGGATTGGCTGCCATAAACCAGATAGTTGACGCCAGGATTCCAGCAGTGGCAATACCGAAGACGGTATATGTTGTCCGCCAGCCGTGGGCAGAAATTAAATAACCGAGAAGGGGAGAGAAAATGAGAATCCCCAAGCCTACCCCACTGCTGGCGATAGCCACCGCCAGACCCCTTTTGGCCACAAACCATCTTTGCACTGTGGCCATTGACGTAGACCAAATTGTGCCGGTGCCAAATCCAGCAACTATATAAAGGGGGATAATCTGCCCTACGCTATGTACACGCCCGCTTAATATAAAACCCAGAGCCAGCAATATGCTGCCGCCGGCGAAGACGGGGCGCGGGCCGTACCTGTCGGAGAGTTTACCCGATAGAAATTGCGATATTCCATAGGCTATATAGAAAAGCGTCTGCACCAGGGAAGTGAGCGAATGGCTCCAGCCAAATTCATTTTGAAGAGGTTTAAAAAACACTCCAAAGCCATAGAAGGCAGCGCCGTTGGACAGGAGCGCTATCCCTGAGGCAATGACAACGATCCATCCGTAAAAGATCTTTTTCCGTTTCATAACACTATAATACCAGCCTCACTCCCGGTGTTAATGGGACTACTCTAAATTATCAAGTCTCTTTTGTTTATTCCGGTGACTTATCCAGAGGAAAAGCCCGATTCCCAGCAGTGGCATAAAACTTGTCAGAATATACATACGGGAAAATCCCCATAAACCGGCTACAAAGCCCCATAATATGGCTCCACTGCCTATCCCGGCATCCATAGCCGACATATATGTGCCCATCCCTGCGCCTCGCATCTCCGGTTTCACCCTGTCTATTATTAATGCCATCAGGGAGGTTTGGACCGAGACCATAGCCGCAGCATAGAGAACTGCAACTCCCAAAAAGACGTATAACGATGAAGCCCTGGATAATAACACCAGGCTGATAGATGTCATAATCAAACCTGGAATCAGTACAGCGCCGCGTCCAAAACGGTCTGAAAGCTGTCCG